>JACCDW010527856.1_pt1 | contig 10144 bp, 10 predicted proteins | sample 7449781 | NCBI WGS metagenome assembly JACCDW01 (sample SAMN15323449, study PRJNA562643) | freshwater metagenome | isolation source: river surface water | place: USA:Blue River Watershed | collected 2017-08-18 | reverse complement strand
CTGCCTTGTTGGAGCGAGCTGTAACGCACCGTAGTTTTTCTGCGGATCACAATGAGCGCCTTGAATTTTTGGGCGATTCGGTCTTGAATTTGGCGGTGGCGCATTTGCTGTTTGAGCAGTTGCGTGATTTACCAGAGGGTGACTTGTCTCGTGTTCGCGCCAATTTGGTCAAGCAAGAAACTTTGCACCAGCTGGCGCTGAAACTCGATATCCCAGCTTGTTTGAAATTGGGGGAGGGGGAGTTGAAATCGGGCGGTCAGCGCCGGCCCTCTATTTTGGCCGATGCCTTGGAAGCCCTGATTGGTGCTGTTTTCCTTGATGCGGGCTATGACGCTGCTGAAAAATGGGTGCACGCCCTTTTTCAAAATGTTGAGATTACGCCGCAAATGCAAGCCGCCGCCAAAGACCCCAAAACTGAATTGCAAGAGTGGCTGCAAGGCCGTAAATTGCAACTGCCTCAATACAGTGTGGTAGCCACTTCTGGCGCAGCTCACCGACAAATATTTGATGTCGCATGCGACATCCCTGAACTCAGTCTCTCACAGCACGGCAGCGGTCCTTCGCGCCGCGCAGGTGAGCAAGCCGCGGCAGCTGCCATGCTTGAAATTTTGAAAGTCAAGGCACGCGGATGAACACAGAAACCAACCCCGCCCAACGTTGCGGCTTGGTCGCCATTGTTGGCAAACCCAACGTGGGCAAATCCACTTTGCTCAATGCGCTGGTGGGCCAAAAAATCAGCATCACCTCTCGCAAAGCCCAAACCACGCGTCACCGCATTACGGGCATTCGCACAGAAGGCCCCACTCAGTATGTTTTTGTGGACACACCTGGTTTTCAAACGCGTCATAACACGGCCCTGAACAAGTCTTTGAACAAAACAGTTCTGGGCGCTGTGGGCGATGTCGACTTGGTCTTGTTTGTGGTGGAAGCTGGCATGTTCAATACGGCCGATGCCAAAGTTTTGGCATTGCTGAAGCCCGATGTACCTGTTCTGCTCATTGCCAACAAGCTAGATGCCATCAACCGCCGTGAAGACTTGGCGCCTTGGCTCAAAGAAATGCAAGAGCGACACCCGTTCACGGAGTTTGTGCCCATGTCGGCCAAAAACGCCAAGGACATAGAGCGCTTGATGGGCTACTGCGAAAAGTACTTGCCCGAGCAAGCTTGGTGGTACGCCGAAGACGAACTCACCGACCGCAGCGAAAAGTTTTTGGCCAGCGAAATTGTTCGAGAAAAACTTTTCCGTTTCACGGGTGACGAGTTGCCTTACACCTCAACAGTGGTCATCGACAAGTTCGAAGAAGAACCCAGCAGAACAGCCAATCGAATGATTCGCATTGCCGCCACCATTGTGGTGGAGCGCGAAGGTCACAAGGCCATGGTCATTGGCGACAAAGGCGAGCGCCTCAAGCGCATCGGTACGGAAGCCCGTCAAGAACTCGAAAAACTCATGGACGCCAAAGTGTTCATTGAACTGTGGGTCAAGGTTCGCTCCGGCTGGGCCGACGACGAAGCGCGTGTTCGCTCCTTCGGTTACGAATAAAAAGCGCAGGCCATGGCCGCAGTCTTGAAACGAATTTCGGATGAGCCGGCCTATGTGCTGCACCGCTACGACTGGAGCGAGTCTAGTCTTATCTTAGAAGTGTTCACACGCCATCAAGGCCGCATTGCCTTGGTGGCCAAAGGCGCTAAAAAGCCCAGCTCTTCTTTCCGGCCTGTTCTGCTGCCCCTTCAAGCCATCCAAGTTGCTTATGGTGGCGATGCCGATATTCGCACCCTGAAATCGGCCGAGTGGGTGAGTGGACATGTGATGCCTACGGGCGATGCACTGCTCTCTGGCTATTATTTGAATGAACTGCTGCTGAAGTTGTTGGCCCGAGAAGATCCTCATCCCCAATTGTTTGATGCCTATGCGGCCACAGTCCGTGTCATGGCAACTGAGCCTGGTGAGTTGCTTCAAGCTTCACTGCGCGTGTTTGAGCTTTTGTTGCTCAGAGAAATTGGTTTGTTGCCCAGTTTGAATTGCCAGACACTCACCATGGCCAGCTTGGACGAGACGCGAGACTATTGTTTGGTGCCTGAAGGGGGCTTGCGCTTGGCGCATCGTGATGACCGGCATGCCCTCAATGGCGCGCAGTGGCTCTCCCTCCAAAATGCCTTGGATGGCATCACACCTTTCACAGACACACTTCGATTGAGTTTGGACATGCTCACGCCACTGCGCACCCAACTTCGCACTTTACTCAATTACCATTGTGGTGTCGGTACCCTCAAAACCCGTCAAATGATGATCGACATTCAAAGTTTGTGAGCCTTTCATGACCCAACACGCCCAAACGGCCCTTTCCGTTAACGTCAATAAGGTGGCGCTTTTGCGCAACTCCCGCCACTTGGGTATTCCAAGTGTCTTGAAAGCCGCTCAAATGTGCTTGGAGGCAGGCGCACAGGGCATCACCATCCACCCGCGCCCCGATGAAAGGCATATTCGTGCATCTGATGTGATTGATTTGGCTCAATTGATGAAGCAGTGGCCCGACCGTGAGTTCAACATTGAGGGCAATCCATTTCACCAATTGATGGACTTTGTCCGAACTTACAAACCGCATCAAGTGACTTTTGTGCCCGACAGTGAAGGTCAATTCACCAGCGACCATGGTTGGTCCTTTCCCAAAGATGCCGCACAGCTTAAACCTTTGATCGACGAGTGCAAGGCATTGGGCGTGCGCGTGAGCTTGTTCATGGACCCTGAACCCGAGCAAATGGAAGCTGTCAAACAAGTCGGCGCGGACCGGGTGGAGCTGTACACCGAGCCCTACGCCGCCACCTTTGGCACCGCTGCCAATGTGGCTTGTTTAGCCAAGTATGTGGACGCCGCAAAAGCTGCCACGGCCTGGGGCCTTGGCGTGAATGCGGGTCACGACTTAAACCAAGACAATTTGCCCCTGTTTTCACAAGCTGTACCAGGCCTCTTAGAAGTGTCCATCGGTCACGCCTTGATTGCAGATGCCTTGGAAGTGGGCTATGCAGCCACTGTCCGTGGCTACTTAAAGGCCTTGGGCCGATAAGCCGAGCCATCATGATTTACGGCATTGGAACCGACTTGTGCGATGTGCGTCGCATCAGAGCCAGCTTGGAAAAGCACGGCGATCGTTTTGCACAAAAAGTCTTGAGCGACGCAGAATTTGCCACTTACAAAGCACGTGGCGCAAGATGGCCCGAGCGGGGAGTGAGATATGTCGCCACACGTTTTTCTGCCAAAGAAGCGTTTAGCAAAGCGATTGGCATGGGCATGCGCATGCCCATGACATGGCGTTCTTGTGAAATTGGTAAGTTGCCTTCAGGTCAGCCCGTCATTGTTTTGCACGGCGCCTTGAAAACCTGGTTCGAGTCCCAACATCTAAAAGCACACATCAGCGTAACAGACGAAGCCGACTACGCAGGCAGTCATTGTGTGGTGGAAAGAATTGAATGAACATCCAAGCACCTCTGATCATTGACATTGAAGGTCATGCGTTAACAGCGGTTGACAAAAAACGCCTTCAAAATCCTTTAACGGGCGGCATTATTTTGTTCGGCCGCAATTGGCAAAGTCGCGCACAACTCACAGCTTTGTGCACCGAGATCAAGGCCATCCGAAAAGACTTGCTCATTTGCGTCGACCATGAAGGCGGACGTGTACAGCGATTTAGAACCGATGGGTTCACTCATTTGCCGGCCATGCGTCGCTTGGGCCAGATGTGGGCACAGGACGGCAAAGGCCTTGACGGTGAGGGTGTTTTGCAAGCCTGCCAATCAGCCTCAGCCGTGGGCTATTTGTTGGCGTCTGAATTGCGCGCGTGTGGGGTGGATTTCAGCTTCACCCCTGTGCTCGATTTGGATTATGGCGAGAGCAGTGTGATTGGGGACCGCGCCTTTCACCGAGACCCCAGACACGTCAGCTTGTTGGCCAAAAGCCTGATGCACGGCTTGCTTCGCGCTGGCATGGGCAATTGCGGCAAACACTTCCCTGGACATGGTTTCGTCAAGGCTGATTCGCACGTCGACATGCCCATCGACAAGCGAAGTTTGAAAGCCATCTTGAAAGAAGATGCCAAGCCCTATGAGTGGCTGAACAATGAGTTGTCAGCCGTGATGCCAGCGCATGTGATTTATCCCAAGGTAGACGCAAGACCCGCAGGTTTTTCACACACTTGGATCCAAGACATTCTGAGAGAGCAATTGGAATTTACCGGTGCTGTGTTCAGCGACGATTTGTCGATGGCTGGCGCTCGCGTATTAGATGGCCAGCCCATCAGCTTCACGCAAGGAGCTTTGGCGGCGCTTAATGCAGGATGTGATTTGGCGCTTCTGTGCAATCAATCACTCAAAGGCAGCCAAGTGATTGACGAAGTTTTAGACGGACTGGCCGAAGCGCAAGTCAAAGGCTGGTGGCAGCCCGATGAGCTCAGTGAAGCACGCCGTGTGGCACTCTTGCCCACATCACCCGCTTTGGTTTGGGATGATTTGGTTCGTTCGGTCAATTACCAGCAAGCGCTAGCCTGCTTGCCTTGATATGCAATTCATCGCTTGGATATTTAAAATTTTCTTCAGCTTGCTGGGCTTGGTATTTGTGCTGGGCATGCTTTGCATTTTGCTATTTGCGTTGTTGTTTGGCGCTTTGTGGTCTTTGGTGCGCGGTCGCAAACCAGAGGTCGCTGTGGTGTGGCAACGCTACCAAGACATGGCTCGCAGCAGAGCACCCTTTGGTGCTTGGGGCGCCGCTTCAAAAAATGACAGCGAGGTGGTAGACGTGGAGGCCAAAGAAGTGACCCATGTCGCGTCGCCACAAGATCGCTTGCCAAGGCAGTAAATTCAATCAAAAAAATAGCGCCAGAATTGGCGCTATTTTTTAGTCATGCTCTCGCTTTAGTGCAGGGAACAAAATAACATCTCGAATGCTAGGGCTGTCGGTCAGCAACATCATCAAACGATCAATGCCAATGCCGCAACCGCCAGCAGGCGGCATGCCGTATTCCAAAGCGCGCACAAAGTCATGGTCAAAGAACATGGCTTCATCGTCGCCGCTGTCTTTGGCATCCACTTGCGCTTGAAAACGCGCCACTTGATCTTCGGCATCGTTAAGTTCTGAGAAACCGTTGCCAAATTCGCGGCCGGTGATGTAAAGCTCAAAACGCTCGGTCACTTCGGGACGCTCGTCGTTGGCACGGGCCAAGGGAGAAATTTCGGTGGGGTGTTCCATGATGAACGTGGGTTCCCACAATTTTTCTTCTACGGTTTCTTCGAAGTACAGCACCTGCAAACCGGCCAAAGATTTTTTTGACAGATTGTTTTTGGCTTCGCTCATGCCCAGCTTTTGCAAGGCCTGAATGAGCCAAGCGGCGTCGTCTACTTTGTCGCCAGCTTCGGTGTGTTTGATGATGGCTTCACGGATGGTGAGGCGTGCAAAAGGCTTGGCCAAATCGACGAGCTTGCCAGCATATGAGAGCTGCAAATGGCCAACCGCTTTGAGGGCGGCATCGCGCACCAATTCTTCGGTAAAGCCCATCAAGTCTTGGTAGTTCCAATACGCCGCATAGAACTCCATCATGGTGAATTCTGGGTTGTGGCGTACGGAAATACCTTCGTTGCGAAAGTTGCGATTGATTTCAAACACGCGTTCGAATCCACCTACCAACAAACGCTTCAAGTACAACTCGGGTGCAATGCGCAAGAACATTTCTTGGTCCAGGGCATTGTGGTGTGTCACAAAAGGACGTGCATTGGCACCGCCTGGAATGGGGTGCAACATGGGCGTTTCAACTTCTAAGAAGTTGTGCTTGACCATGAAGTCGCGAATACCGCTGACTGCTTTGCTGCGCGCTGTGAAGCGTTTGCGCGCGTCTTCGTCCATCATCAAGTCAACATAGCGCTGACGGTATTTGATTTCTTGATCGGCCACGCCGTGGAACTTGTCGGGCATGGGGCGCAAGCTCTTGGTGAGCATGCGAACGCTGGAAGCGTGCAAAGACAACTCGCCCATTTTGGTTTTGAACAAGTAGCCCTCAGCGGCCACGATGTCGCCCAAGTCCCAATGCTTGAAATCGTTGTAAGCTTCTTCGCCAATGTCGTCGCGCGTGACATAAATTTGAAACCGACCTGTGGCATCTTGCAAGGTGGCAAAGCTGGCCTTGCCCATCACGCGTTTGAGCATCATGCGGCCGGCAATTTTGGCTTTGACAGGTGTCACGCCTTCGCCCTTCAAAGCTTCTGCTGCTTTGTCGCCGTGTGCAGCTGTCAATTCGGCCGCATGGTGTTCTGGTTTGAAGTCGTTGGGGAAGGCCACGCCTTTGCCTTGCGCTTGCCCTTCACGCAGGGCCTTGAGCTTGCTGCGGCGTTCTGCAATCAGCTGGTTCTCGTCAACGACGGGGGTGGTTTGATTTTCTGCTGGCGTGTCTGACATGAAGTGCACTTAATGAGTGAGGGCGGTTTAAAACCCGTAAAAACGCTGAATGACAGCGCGAACCCGTTATTTTACGATTCCTTCGGGCTGCCGCTATCATGCACACTCTTGGAGGACTTCTGTGTTTCTACAAATTGTCAATTTGATCTTGGATGTGGCCACGGGTTTGGTGGGCGGGGCCTGTTTGATGCGCTTGGTGATGCAATGGCAGCGTTTGCCATTTCAGAACCCCATTGGTCGCTTTGTTTTTGCTGTGACCGATTGGTTGGTCATGCCCCTTAGGCGCATATTGCCCGCAGTAGGTCGATTGGACACATCCAGCTTGGTCGCAGCTTGGCTGATGAAGCTGAGCCATTTGCTGGTGATGTGGGCCTTGGCAGGCGCACAAGCCGCATTGCTGGGTGTTTTGATTGCCAGCCTGTTTGGGGTGCTTCACTGGCTGGTCTCTGGCTTGAGCGCCATTATTTTGCTGTACGCCATTTTGTCTTGGGTTCAGCCCAACAGCGGCAGCATGATGCTGTTGTCACGCATTGTGGAGCCTTGGCTGGCACCCATTCGGAATGCCATTCCTCAACCAGGCGGCATTGACCTATCGCCCCTGGTGCTGTTGGTCATCTTGCAAATCGCCGGCATGTTGCTGGCGGGTTTGCAGTACGGCGGATTTTAAGGGCAGCGGCGCTTGTCCGCTGGCTCAAGTGCTAATTAGCTAACAGCGTCAGCGGATTGGCGCGTCAACATGGCCAGTGTGTTGGCCACAGTCATCTTCAATTCCCGACGATCGCAAATGAAATCGATGGCGCCTTTTTCTTGCAAGAATTCAGCACGCTGGAAGCCTTCTGGCAAGGTCACGCGCACAGTGCTTTCAATCACGCGGGGGCCCGCAAAGCCAATCAGCGCTTTGGGTTCGGCGATGACCACGTCGCCCATGAAGGCGAAACCTGCAGACACGCCGCCCATGGTGGGGTCGGTGAGCACGCTGATGTAGGGCAAACCTTTTTTGGCCAAGCGAGTGAGAGCCGCATTGGTTTTGGCCATTTGCATCAAGGACAACAGGCCCTCTTGCATGCGCGCACCACCGGTGGCGGTAAAACAAATGAACGGAACTTTTTGCTCAATGGCGGTTTCAACGCCGCGCACAAAACGCTCGCCTACGACAGAGCCCATGCTGCCGCCCATGAAGTCAAATTCAAAGCAAGCGGCCACCACGTTGATGCTGTGAATGGCACCGCCCATGACCACCAAGGCGTCGGTTTCACCGGTGTTGCTCATGGCTTCTTTGATGCGTTCGGGGTACTTGCGGCTGTCTTTGAATTTCAAAGCGTCGACGGGTACTACTTCTTGGCCAATTTCGTAGCGGCCTTCATTGTCCAAAAAGCTGTTCAGACGGGCACGTGCGCCAATGCGGTGGTGGTGGCTGCAAGTAGGGCAAACGTTTTGGTTTTGCTCCAAGTCGGTTTTGTAAAGCACAGATTCGCACTGGGGGCACTTGATCCACAAGCCTTCTGGCACGCTGCGGCGGTCGGCCGGGTCGGTGTGCAGAATTTTGGGGGGAAGTAGTTTTTCGAGCCAACTCATGTCGAGGTCCTTATGGGTTGTTTCAGGCGTCCATGGCCTGGCGGATGCCACGCAAGAAGTCGCCAGCCACGGCGGCAACTTTATCGCGGGGTTCATTTTCTATCAATTGGATGATTTTGCTACCAATCACGACGGCATCGGCCACTTTGGCAATGGTTTGGGCCGTTTGGGCATCGCGAATGCCAAAGCCAACACCCACCGGTATACTAACTTTTTGACGAATGCGAGGCAACATGGCTTCCACTTCGTCCGTATTCAGTGCGCCAGAACCCGTGACGCCCTTGAGCGACACGTAGTACACATAGCCACTGGCCACATCGGCCACTTGCTGCATGCGCTGATCGGTGCTGGTAGGTGCCAGCAAGAAAATCAGGTCCATGTTGTGGTCGCGCAGTTTGGCGGCAAATTCAACGCATTCTTCGGGCGGATAGTCCACCACCAAGACGCCATCGATGCCAGCCGCTGAGGCGTCACGAATGAAGCCGTCTTTGCCGTGCTTTAGGTCGTAACGTTCAATGGGGTTGGCATAGCCCATCAGCACCACGGGCGTGGTGGTGTTTTTTTGTCTGAAGGATTTCACCATGTCAATGACATGGGTGGTGCCAATACCAAACGCCAAGGCTTTGTCGCCGGCTTTTTGAATGACGGGGCCGTCGGCTGAAGGATCGCTAAAGGGCACGCCCAATTCAATGACGTCGGCGCCAGCAGCCACCATGGCATGCATCAACTCTGGCGTCACGTCGGCAAAAGGAAAGCCTGCAGTCACGTACGGAATGAGGGCCTGTCGACCCTTGGCTTTCAGCTGTTGGAAGGTGGCTTCAATGCGGCTCATTTGACAACTTTCACAATTTGCTCGCCCATGGGCAAACCACCTTTGACGCCTTGGCCTTGGCAGCTGGGGCGGCAGTAGAAATCGGCTTGGCTCAGGTCGGCCACAGTGCCGATGTCCTTGTCGCCACGGCCCGACAAGTTAACCAAAATGGATTGATCAGGCTTCATGGTGGCGGCCAACTTCTTGGCATAGGCTACAGCATGGCTGGACTCGAGGGCCGGGATGATGCCTTCGGTGCGGCACAAATAGTGGAAGGCATCCAATGCTTCTTGGTCGGTGATGCCCACGTATTCGGCACGGCCAATGTCTTTGAGGAAAGCATGTTCAGGGCCCACACCTGGATAGTCCAAGCCCGCGCTGATGCTGTGCGTTTCTGTAATTTGACCGTTGTCATCTTGCAAGATGTAGGTGCGGTTGCCGTGCAACACACCGGGGCTACCGCGCTGCAAAGAGGCCGAGTGCTTGCCGCTTTCTAAGCCTTCACCCGCCGCTTCAACGCCAATCAAGCGTGTGTTTTTGTGGTTGATGTAGGGGTAGAAAATACCCATGGCATTGGAGCCGCCACCCACGCAGGCAATGACCGCGTCGGGTTGTTGGCTGTGCAAACCGGTTTGCGCCAAAAGCTTAGGCATTTGCTCTAGGCATTCGTTGCCAATAACACTTTGGAAATCGCGAACCATCATGGGGTAGGGGTGTGGGCCGGCTACGGTACCAATGATGTAGAAGGTGTTGTCTACATTGGCCACCCAGTCGCGCATGGCTTCATTCAGGGCGTCTTTGAGGGTTTTGCTGCCAGATGTGACGGGTACCACGGTGGCGCCCAAGAGTTTCATGCGATACACGTTAGGGCTTTGACGCTTGACGTCTTCGGCGCCCATGTAAACCACGCACTCAAGGCCGTAGCGGGCGCAGATGGTGGCCGTGGCCACACCGTGTTGGCCGGCGCCGGTTTCGGCAATGATGCGCGGCTTGCCCATGCGCTTGGCCAGCATGGCTTGGCCAATGGTGTTGTTGATTTTGTGCGCGCCTGTGTGGTTCAGGTCTTCGCGCTTCAAATAGATTTGTGCGCCACCCACTTCACGGCTCATACGAGCGGCGTGATAGATGGGCGAAGGGCGACCCACAAAGTGCGCCAGTTCGTATTGGAACTCGGCCAAAAACTCAGGATCGTTTTGGTATTTGGCGTAGGCTTCGCGCAATTCGAGGATGGCGTGCGTCAGGGTTTCGCTGACGAAGCTGCCGCCAAAAATGCCAAAGTGGCCAGAGGCATCGGGTTGTTGGTAATTGGACATGGTGTT
>JACCDW011774460.1_pt1 | contig 10145 bp, 8 predicted proteins | sample 7449781 | NCBI WGS metagenome assembly JACCDW01 (sample SAMN15323449, study PRJNA562643) | freshwater metagenome | isolation source: river surface water | place: USA:Blue River Watershed | collected 2017-08-18 | reverse complement strand
GTTACAGAAGATCATATGAAATATATGAATTATGATTATATTACAGATCTTTCTTTTCAAAAATGTGTTTCACATTCTATTATATCTGTATTACACTCTTATATTCAAGAAAATTATAGTGTAAAACATGATACCAAATTAGCTTTACTTACTAATCTTGATAAAAATATGAATATTCAAGATTTAATGTATAATATTTGGGGCACCAGTTCTGATGCTCTTAATGCTACTGTTAATTTAAAAGAAATAAATAATGGATTTATTAGCTATAAATTTAGTACAGAGTTTGGTTCACCATTTAATTGGTTAATTTGTGTTTCACAAATCTTCCCAAAACTAAGATTTAATATTACATATTCAGACGAATATGATAATCACGAAGAAGTACATGTATATGAGTTCAAAAATGGTATTAAAACAAAAATTGAAAGCTATAATGCTGTAACACGTTGTATTGAAGAAAATGGTGGAATTGAAAGTGTAGTACATATGATTATTGAATATTGTAATAATAATAATATTAAAATCAATGATGAACATAAAGAAATGAATTGGATTATTTATTGTAAAAAATTTATTGAAGAAAATAAAGATACAGATGGATACGAAAATGATTTAGTATATGATTTATTAGGGCACATTGATGATTTTTTAGATAAAAAAAAATTACATCATTCACTTTATACAGATACTGATTTATGTATACTTTTTCTTGAAAAAATACAAAATATGAATTGAACGTAAACACATATTATTATAAATAAAAATTTAAATCTATTTTTATATAAAATTTATTTATATAAAGTTATATTATTCTAAACTTAATTTATTGATTATATTCAAAATGATCTCTATTAAATCTAAAAAGAGTATAAATAGTACTACTAGTTCAACTTCAAATAGTACTACTAGTTCAATTTCAAATAGTACTACTAGTTCAACTTCAAATAGTACTTATTCAGATTATTCTGATTATGAATCGGATTATGATGATGAAATTGATTACGAAAATTATACAGGCTCTACTAAGAATAGAGTAATCAGAACTAATGGTAACTATTATCGTGGTCCTGTAGGTAAGGTTCGAATGGGTAAAAAAAAGTAAGATAAATTAAAGGTATCTTGTGTGATACCGACTCATAAAAAATAATAACGTAAAGTATTTTATATAAAAATTTAATTATTTTTAATATAAAGAATAGATTATAAACAATAAATATAAAATATATATTAAAATGTTTAATAATACTATTTCTATGATTTTTACATTTATTCAAAAATTCCGTTCAAAAGAACCATTAATTCTTTTAGGACGATGGAAAATTGAAAATTGTAATATGAAAATGAATAATAAAATTGATTATTCAAATGAAGACCATTGTGGTACTTGTGTAAATAATAAATATTTTGTAAAAAAATAAAAACAAGTTTATATAACTTATTTATTTTATATATATAAAATAAAAATATTATAAAATAAAAATATTATAAAAATAAAATGAGTTTAGCATATATTGAATTAAAAGTAAGTGGTCGTGAAAAATTATTAACAAAATTTTATAATGATAATAAAATAACAAAAGATGATTTAGAAGTAAATCCTTCATTATATAAAAAAGAGTGTAAATTATCTTTTGAAAAAGCAATTAGTAGTACAATCATTAACTCTTTATATAATAATTATGTAGAAAATAAAGCTAATAAATTTCAAATAAGTAATGTTAAAAATAGTGAACAATTATATAGTTTTTTATATGGTTCATTTTCGAATGCTTATAATATTGATGTAGAAATAAAAAATGGTTTTATATTCTATACATTTAATACAAAAAAAAGTGCTCCACTTATATGGATTCATAGTATTGCTGAAAAATATGTATCCTTAAAATTTGAAATAAATATAAGTTATGAAAATAATCAACATATGGTAAATAAACTTATTTTTGAAAATGGAAAATTAATAAAAAATGAATCAATCAATAGTGTTGAAGAATTTTATCAAAAACATAATAATAAAGAACAAGTATTTAATGAAATTATTCATTTTATGAAATTTAATCAAATTGATTATAAAAAGTATATAAATCGTATTTATGATGCGCATTATAAAGAGTGTGAAAATGATGAATCTCAAATGGATTATGAAGGTATTTTAGAAGAATTTATAGAAAAAGTAAAAATAGAAAAGTTTATAAATAAATTATTTGAAAATAATGATTCATTATTCTATTTTTATTCAAAAGAATTTATAATTTTTATAAAAAATAATTAAAAAGTAAAAAAGTAAAATTAAAAAATTATAATTTTTTATAAAATATATAAAAATTTATTTTATGAAATATATAAAATAAATCTATATAAAAATAAGTATATAAATAAAATATAATTAAAATGGAAGCTAAAAAAATATATATTAAAAATCGTTTAACCATTACTTCAAAAACAAATAACTGGGTATATAAATATACGTATAATCCATATTTAGTTAATTTTCATCAAGAAAATAGTGATTATAACGGCAATTTAACATTTGAAAAGCAATTTGATGATATTTCTATACAATTTTATAATGATTATATGAAAGAAAAATTAGATTTAAAAAATAGTTTACATGATGTAAATAAAAGTACTTTTTGGGGAACTAAAAAAGATGCTCAATATGTTGATTTTACATATTATGATAATAAACTTATTTATCAATTTGTTACAGAAGAAACTGCTCCTGAACATTGGTATAAATTTATAAAACTTAAATATAATGATTTAGATTTTTCATTAGAATATATAGTTGAAAATGAAATTTATAATAAAAATGAGCATGAGAAATTTTGTTTATGTTTCACTCAAAATAAAGAATCTACCATTTATCAAAATATTAATGTAAATAATCAAAGTTACAAAAAAGTTGATTAATTGTATCCATAATTAATAAAATATGGTTCAGGATTTTGAACAACAATTGGATATTCTTCTAAATCGGTTTCAATTTCTACATTGGATAAATCTATTTGAGCTCTAAGAACCGCATTTTTAACTTTATTTTTTAAGATCAATAGTGTTACAATAAAATCATCTGTAAGTACATTCATATTACTTAAATGTTTATCTACATTATATCCAATAACGTAAACACCTTTATCTAAACCAACAAATTCTAAACCAAAGGGTTTTAAATATTTTGTTAATTTATCATTGGCTTCACAATAATGTTTGTAATATTCATCTTCATTTGCTGAAACTGTAATATTACATAAACGTAAAGCTTCTTTTAGACTCATTGGATACCCAATATAAACCATTTTTTATTTTATTTAATACTATTTTATAAATAATATTAAAATATTTTTATAAAAAAAATCAATTTTTTTATATTTATTATTTTATTTAATTTATATTTCGCGAAAAATAAAATAAAGTATAAATATAGTAAAAGTTAAATATGATTGAATATTTAGTAGGAGGTTCTAAACCAAAAGAACGGTTAACACCCAATTCAGTACCCATTTCTAGTATATTATTTTCAGAAAATTATTCCAAAATAATATTTCATATCTTTTATGAAGAAAATACAAATAATTTATGCGCAATTGAAATTGATAATGATATTATAATTGGAACAAAATATGCTAAATCAACACCATATGAAATTATTTTTGAAAAAAATAAACATTATTTTGATTATTTGGAAATTCAAGAAGTAATTAAACAAGCAGGTGATGATAAAAGTTTATATTGGTCAAATATTACATATGTAAAAATTATTTATCAAAATACTACATACGAAATGGGTACAAAGAAACCTGTTGGAATAGTTAAATTACATGATGCTCAAAATGTATTATTAGAATATGATTTTTTAACACCCATTATTATAGAAAAACCTTTTATTATTTCTGGAATAATCACTCATAATGCTGGTATTTCTTCTATACAAATTATTGAATTAGATGAAATGATTAAATTAAATAAAAATAATAATTTTAATGAAGAAATATTTTATAATCGTGGGTCTGTTGGTATTATTGAAGGAAAAAATTGTAATGAATTTAAATTAGAGCATATGATTATGAAACATAATGTAATATGTTATGAAAATAGTGAATCTATACAATTACTTCAATTATTATATGAACGAATGCGCAATTGGACAAATGGAAAATCTATCATAAGTACATATTATCCAAAATTTTTATCACTCATTGATGAAGCAATGATTGAAAGAGAATTTGATGTAATTCATAGTATATTGCGTTTAGAACGTTATTTAAAATCACTTATTCAACGCGAAAATTTAATTTTTGATAAACATAAAAAATATCAAGAAGATTTAGGTTTAACAGTTAAATTATATAATGTATGGAAGCCACTTGCTAATTCAATGAGTATAGTTAAACAAATTCATAATGCTGATATAGAATTAAATTGTTATCAAATTGCGTATTTATCAAATAGTAATATAAATTATATGTATGCTATGGTGACTATTATATGTCAAGTAAGTTTGTTAATTTTATTAGGATTAAGTTTGTTAAAAGTAAATATAAATCATATATTTCCATTATATGAAGGACGAATTATTATACCAATAATATTTATTTTTACACATTTTGTTGTAAAAAAACAAGCATCAAATACAATGAATTTTAGAGAATTATTTCCAGATATGAATTATACATTTTTAGGATTTTGTGATTTATTTTCAAATGTAGTTTGTTCTGGATTCGTTTTATTATTAAATTTTTTTGTATTAGCATTTAGTGATTCGCTTTTAGATATTGTATTAAATAGTTTAGCTGCACTTTTTATAATAGAATTAGATGACGCAATGGTATTTATATCAAATAATGCTAAAGATGATTTATATAAACAAAAAGTAGTATCTTTATTTAATAAATCACTTAAAGAAATTAATGAAATTTATTTTTGGGCATCTACTTGGAAATATAATAATATTAATAAATTAAATAGTGAATCATTTGAAGTTAATCGTAATTTATGTACAATTATTGAAAAAGATGATGGTTTAGCACCAGAAGATAAAGGTAAAGATGTAAGTGTACAACGTAATAAATGTTATACTAAATCTGTAAAAGATGTAGATAATGTTAATATAGAAATTGTTTAACATAATAAATTATTATTATATTTTTTAACATATTATTATTTGTTAAAAAGTTTATTATTTGTTAAAAAGTTTATTATTTGTTAAAAAGAATTTAATGTTTTTTATAATATTTCCATTTTTTAAATTTTGTAAATTTCTTTTTTTTAAATGTTTTAGTACTCTTTTTACTTCCTTTTTTACTTCCTTTTTTACCACTTTTTTTAGTACTATTTTTACTTTTTATTGTTTTATAACAATTTTCAATTAATTTACCATATGTACTCTTAATTTCAGCTTGTACTTTAATAGGTAATTTTCCAACAATATTTAATTTTAAGGTTGGTTGATTTTCTCGTAACATAAATAATTCATAATATACTAAATATTTAGGTTTAGCTTTTAATGAAATTGTACTATTCATATCAGGATAACACATTACTGGTTCTAAAGGCACACATGTAGTATAAAAGTTTTTATTTACATGTTTAACCATATGTGTATAAAAACCATGTCCAATCGCAGCACATATATTATCTTCTTTCTTTTCAAATACCATAGCATTAGGGAAATAATTTACTTCAAATGGTTTCGCATTATATCCACCATATTGTAATGAGTAAGATCCTCCATAAGCTGTTAAATCTAATATTGATTTATTATGAGGATTTTCAATATTTGGTACTGGGGAATTATTTGTTTCAATATAATTTTGACGACTTCTATTAAGATTTGTTAAATATTGAGATTTATATAGTGCTTTTTTACGACGACCACAACGACTTCCACCATTTACAGTAAGATTTAATACTGATTTATCATGAGGTGAAATTGGTTCTTCTCCATCCACATCTTCGTCTTTGTCTTTATCTTCAATAACATTTGCTTCTTTTTTACTTTGAGCAATTTCACGTTCTAAATCTTTTTTACTTCCAATACCACCTTCTTCTTTATATTTAGCAAAATGTGCTTTTCTTAATTCAGGTGGTTGAACAATTTTCATTAAAGTAAATTCTATTTTTCGCACTTCATTACCAACTTTATCCCAAGATAATTTATTTTTGCTATCAACAAAATAACGGTGACTTATACCATTTTCTAAACACCATTTGCGAGCATCTGCTGCTGTTTTTGGTGTTAATTGAGAAATTGGAATAATAGGTGGAATATTATTATTTTTATTTTCATTATTTTTTAATAAATTTTTATTATTTAATAAAGCATTTCCACCAAAAGTTTTTACTTCATAATCATTTTGTATTTGAACATTTTTTGGTATTTTCATAAATGCTCTAAATTCTTGATAAATATTATGTATTGTTAAAAAGTCTCCTGAAGAACTATCAAAACGATGTTGCTTTTTTTCATATTCTTTTATTGCTTTCGCATATTCACTTTCATCCATTTTAAATTTTGGTTTAAATTTAGCATATAAATTATCCATACGACCACCTAAATCAGCAATGATTACCATGATTGGTATTACATCATATTTACAATGATAATAATATGAAGCAATAATTGAACGAGCCATTTGTAAACTTAATCCACTAAAAGAACTATAAGCACGACCAAGTGGTGTAAGAATACCATTATCATCTTTTGAAGTAATTGCTTGATTTAAATAAAGATTATGAAGAGCAGAATCAATAAAAATTTGACTGGGAGGTGAAATCATTGTACTTAATAATTGCTTTAAATCACCAACATTTTTAACATATTCTATTTTCATTATATCTAATAAATCCATTGTTAAATCAGACTTTTGAATAGATGGAATCGGATATTTTGAAAATTTATTCATTTCAGCTTCACTATATAAATGATAACAAATACCTGGTTTGGTACGACCAACACGTCCACGACGTTGTGTAATAGCACTTTGAGAAACAAATTTTTCAAGAAGAGCATTAGCATCACGTTTGGGTTCATATAAATCTTCTAAAGCTAAACCACAATCAACAACAAAAACAGCACCTTTTACAGTAAGTGAGCTTTCAGCAACATTTGTTGAGAAAACAATTTTACGAGTATAAGGACGACTTGGGTTACCATCAGGATGATTTAAATAATCAAACTCTTTTGTAGCATATTCTTGTTCTTCTTTCGTAACACCTGCGTCTAAAGTAATCATAAAAGGATTTTCAGGTAATCCAGTAGCATTATTTAATGGTAATGTTTTTAATTGAGGTTCTAAATAAGAACGCATTTTAGCAGCATCAGCACCAGATTTAATAAAAACAAGTATATCACCACATTCACCTGAACGAAGAATTTCCATTACTTTTTCAATTGCTGTTTTTTGCCAATCTTCCGGCACTTTCTTTTCATATATATCTTTAATAGGGAAAGTAGCAATTGTTTCTGGAAGTTCAACAATATTACAAGTATAATCTTTGAAATAATCCATAAATAATTGTGTATCTAATGTAGCACTAATAAAAACAACCTTTAAATCAGCTCTTTGTGCTAATGCTTTCTTTAAAAATAATATGATTTGATCCGTTTGTACTGAACGTTCATGAGCTTCATCCACAATAATACAACTATAATCTTTAAGTAAGGGATCATCACCAGTAATTTGACGTACTAAAGTACCAGTTGTTGTAAAAATAATTTTACTTGTTTTCCCATTTTTATCAAGTTCATGAGCACCTTTAAATTTATAACCAACTTCTTCACCAACAACAACGTCACAAGATTTAGATGTCATTGTAGCGGCTTCACGAGCTAAAATCTTTTTAGGAAGAGTCATTAATACTTTCTTTTGGAAATTAAATGCTTGACCACATAAACGACCTGCTAAAAAACTTTTACCTGTACCTGTTCCTGCTTTAATAATTGTCATATTATTATTTCTTATCGATTCCACAATGGATGTTACTTTCGTATATAATGGTAAATTTGTCCAAATATATGACCAATTACGATATGTATTTGGGACTTCAATACCTTCAGCTGGACCACTATCATATTTAATTGGTCTATCATTAATATAAATATTTTGATATTCAATACCAGTAAGTGGATTTATATTTTCACCAAAAGGATCATAAATACCAATAGGTTTTTGAAAATGTATCTTTTGATTATTATCTAAAAAATTATCATAAAATACATATGGTTCTGAAGATAATTTAATATGATTTTTGATTAATTCTTCAACATTTTTAGATTTATTTATATTTTTAATATTTTTTTTAGGAGCACATTTAGATACTAATTTGCTTTTACTTTTAGATTTACTTTTACTAATACTTTTCGATTTTGATTTACTTTTCGATTTTATATTATTTACGTTATTATTTTTAACTAAATCCATTATATATATAAAAATAGGAATTACTATTATTTATAAATATTTAAAAAAATGATTTTTTTATTTTATAATTTAAGAAATATAGTTTATAAATTATAAATGTAATATATTTTATTTATATAATTACGAAATAATTTAACGTTAATAAAAATGTTAACTAAAAAAGACGTTTACGCTACTTTAAATCATATTTTACATGATATTTTTGAAAATAAAGATAAAAATGTATCAACTGCTTCTGAACATTTAACAAGTATTAAAAATGTTAATTCTCAGAACTTCGAAACATATATATTTGATAAATTTATTAAATATGGTATAAATAATAAAAATATTATTAAAGAAATATCTTCTGAAACACTATTAACACGTATTAAAAAAGATTACAATAATGATAAAATTTATGATAAAACCTATTTTAATTCTTCAAAATATAAGTTAGATGAAGATAGTATTTATATTATTAAAAATATTTGTGGAACACAAAGTCCACCTGATTTTGCTCTTTTAATTCACGGTTATTTACCAATTTTACTTGAAGCTAAATCTTCTAAAGGAAAACGTCCTTTATGGAATTGTTCACTACCTAATAAAAATACAATTTATTTATTTTATTCTGGTAGTTATAATCGTATTTTTATCCATTTATCAGATCATATTTTAGATGATGAAATGGAAAATATATTACGCGATTTATATAATCAAATTAAAGTATTGGTAAATAAAGTAAATGAAGAAAAGATTAAAAAGTTACTAACTTCTAAAAAATGGGATTATTATCCTAGACCTATGTATAATCAAAAGTTTGATTATGATTTGTCTGAAATTAATAACTATTTTACGGATGTTTTAAGTAAACTTAAAAATAAATATATTGCTACTTTACTTTCTGAATATGACTCAGATTCTGAAGATGATTCTGATGAAGAGTCTGATTCGGAAAATGAATCAGATTCTGAAGATAATTCTGATTCTGAAGATGAATTATCAGAATTAACAGAAAGTATTAATAAAGTTACTATTAAATAATTATTATTTAATAAGTATAAAATAAAAATATTATCAAATAAAAATATTATAAAAATCAAATAGGTAAATAAAATTCTAATTCTGTTTTTGAAAATCCATTATTACCTAAAAAAATTGAACACCATTTTTTAATTTCATCACTACCTAATTTTTCATAAATAACTTTCATCATACTTTTTATTTCTTCTGGACTTTTATTATCTTTTTTATTTTTATCTTTTTTATAATAAATTACATTTAAATGATTTTCTACACATATTTCCTTAATTAATATATTATATTTATTACTTACTTCTTTTAATACATGCTCATCAATATAAGCATAATTTAACTTGTATTTACTATTTCCATTTCCACGATTACATACAATAATCGGCAATTGCTCTACTTTTTCATTAAAATTTATATATTGACTTTTTTCATTATTTTTAAAATTTTTAATTACTATTTCATTCTTTTCAATATTACTATTATATAACAATAATGGAGATTTTGAATCATTTGTTACTTTATCTTTATGCTGATTCCATACAACTGGTCCAGTTTTTACAGAAAAACCCATTTCAAATAATCGCTTCTTATTTTTATAACACTTTTCTAACTCTTCTTTTTCTGTTGTAAAAAAGATTAAATCACCTTTATTTACTCCATTTGGAACTTTGATATTTTGTGGAATATTTAACTTAAATATAAATT
>JACCDW011874133.1_pt1 | contig 10146 bp, 11 predicted proteins | sample 7449781 | NCBI WGS metagenome assembly JACCDW01 (sample SAMN15323449, study PRJNA562643) | freshwater metagenome | isolation source: river surface water | place: USA:Blue River Watershed | collected 2017-08-18 | reverse complement strand
TTTGTTTCAACGAATTCGCTGAAGCGATGGCTATATTATAATTTGTCCACAGGGGTAAATGCACATCCAAAACCACTATTTGGCGAGATTTAACGCCTTTCTGATGACATCTCCCACACTCTCAACCTCAACTAGAAAGCCATCATGGCCAAATGGGCTTGAAATAGTGACCAATGGGGCTGCTGCCGGGGCCAATTCAGCGATTTCAGCCTGGAGGCGGACCGGAAAGAGTCGATCGGTGTCGATGGAGACTGCGACCACCGGAATCTTGATCGTTGCCAAAGCTGCCGCAACTCCCCCTCGCTCGCGACCAATATCGTGGCTATTCATCGCCTCTGTCAGGGCGATGTAGGTGTTGGCATCAAAGCGCTGGGCTAGTTTGTTGGCTTGGTGATCCAGGTATGACTCGACGGCGTAACGACCGGTGTCATCTCCCTGCATCTGGCGACCAAAGCGAATATCCATTTCAGCTTCAGTTCTATACGTCAGATGGGCGATGCGACGTGCGATTCCCATTCCCTCAGTTGGTCCGACTTCTTGATCGTAGTAATCGCCCTTATTGAAATGGGGATCGGATTTAATGGCACGAATTTGAATTGATGCGGTACCAATTTGATCACCAGTTGCAACGGCAGATGAACCGATAGTGCAGATTGCGCCAACACGATCTGGCAGTTGAACCGCCCATTCCAGTGCACGCATTCCACCCAGTGAAGGGCCAACAGCTAACTTGTACTTTTCAATTCCGATCGCATCGGTAAATGCAACCTCGGCGTTAACCATGTCCCGAATCGTTATCGCAGGAAAACGTGAACCCCAACGCTTTCCATCGGGTGCAAGTGATGATGGACCGGTTGATCCCTGACATCCGCCAATAACATTGGGACAGACCACAAAGTATTTATCGGTATCAAAAGGTAACCCTGGGCCAACCATCGACGGCCACCAACCAGGAACATCTGACCAACCGGTCATCGCATGGTTTACTAAAATCGCATTATCTTTTGCAGCGTTTAAAGTTCCCCACGTTTGATACGCAATAGTGACATCGGGCAGCGTCTCGCCATTTTCAAGAAGGAGAAAACCGATCTTGATGAACTGACGTTCACCCGGATCATCTGTCTCTAACCATGCACCGCTAGTTAATTTCTTTTCCATTAAAAAACAATCCTTCACCTGCGCTTGTCGTTGTAACGACCTGTTCGTCACCCGGAGCACCCCGCCGCGGTGGAGGGTTGCCGCCTACTAAGCCGGGGCTAATACGTAGGACTCGTGAACGGTGTAATTCTAGCGACTAGGACTCGAAAATCCCAGCCGTTACTTTGGGATGCAGCTCTACTCGCATTGCAGCAAAAGCAGCGGCGGGCCAGCCTGAACCAAAGACTCTGCGCAACAAAATGGTTAGCGAGTACTTTGGATCATCCTGCGTTGCTCGATCTAATGCTCGGTATGCCAGTTCGCTGTCGCCACGTTCGTAGGCCAAGGTTGCAAACAAACATGCAACGGGAGCAACAAAACCAGTGGGTGCAACGCGCAATAGGTACAGCCACATATTCCAGTAAATATCAAAGGTCTTGGCGTTGTGAGTACCAAGGGCGAAATCTCTAACTTGTATATCCATTAAGCGACCGAGAACTTGTGACATGAGCTCAACATCGCATTGATACCCACGATCTGAAAACTGCATTGATAAATCTATGACTGCGGTAGCACCATCTCGTTGCAGCAGGTTGAGATCATCCATATCGGGACGCAGCGCAAAGGTATTAACACTTTCAATGAACTCAGGATCGCTCGAAAGTGGCAGTGGTGTGATGCTGACATACATATTTTCAGTGGTCATGAGTTTTATCCTTTGCGTGTAATGAATCGGGTGGGGGCTTGCACAACGGTTATTTCTGCAAGTGAAATCTTTTTGACGGTGCCGGTAACTGCGCGCACTTGTGCGTTGTGGGTATAGCTGCCATTCCAGGTCGTCAGCAGAGAAACCACATATGTGCCTGGACGTGCATAGGTGTGACGGATAGTTCCGTTAGGAAAAGGCGCGCCGTTCTCTGTTGTTGAATACACCGAACCATCTCCAAAGCTCCAAGTAAATGAGGGGCGAAGCGCAACATCTACCACCTCACCGATGATGTCGACTCGGGATTGAAAAAGAGATGGCAGATCGCACCAGAAATACACCGGCACATTTACTAAGGGTTCAAATTCGGGTTGATGGGCAACACCTGCGGTCGGTACTAACTTGGTTAAACGATCACTTAAGTTAACTTTGGTTGGACTCTTTGTGGTTCGTGGCTTATAGGTACGTTTCACCGTGGGTTTCTTGATCACCGGCTTTGCAGCTGCTGGTTGAAAAAACAAAGGTCGAACCGTTGGCTTAGGTGTTGGCTTAACCGTTGCTTTCTTAGGGGCTTGGCTAATGCTTTTCTTAACGCTGGTACTGCCTTTACGAGCTTCGATAATGATCTGGTTGTTATCGGTGTAGACATTGATGCAGGCTTTTTCTTCGCATTGATCGGCAGCAACGGCGTTCGGGACTGCAACAAAGAGCGCAAGGATTACAAGTAAGGCGACCATGAGCGGCACCATAAATTGCCCCACAGACTGAATAACCAATCACTGCGCCAACTGTGGATAGTTGTGACAGGCTACGAACATGACAGCGCGCGATGGTGATGGTTGGGTTGAATGCGCCTGCGGCAATAAGCACTGGGGACTCAATGGCGCAGCTGGAATCTTGATTCTTCGCGGTCGTGAAATTCTTTTGCAGCACCGCGCACCATGGGTTCATAACGGTGACACATGGGGAATCCCAGGTGGTGCACGTGATTCGCATGAAACAACGATTGAAGGGGCTTTTCGCGAAGCGGTCGAAGAAACTGGTATCGACACCGCGCTACTAACTGTCTTGCATACCTTTACCGATGATCACGGTGATTGGAAGTACGAAACGGTTATTGCGCGAGCATCAGATGGATTGATTGCTCACGAAGTCAATGATGAATCTCATGAAGTCCGTTGGGTAGATATTGATCAGGTTGATGAACTTCCGCTACATCCCAGCTTTGGAAAATCTTGGCCGGCGTTAGTGGAACTGCTTAATAACTTTATCGGCCCACGTTAACTCTGTTTCGGTGCTGTGAGCCACGACCACAACGGTGGTTCCGCTATCAGCTAGTTGTTGCAGCAAAGCAATTATCTTTTTGCGGCTATGAATATCTTGCGCAGCTAATGGTTCATCTAACAATAAAACTGGGGTTCTTTGGGCGATGGCCTGAGCGATCGCAACACGTTGGGATTCACCACCAGACAAGGTTGTGACTAATCGATCTGCAATATCGGTAAGGCCCAAAGCTTCCAGAACATCCTCTGCTTCACCACCCATCTGCACGATTTCGCGAACCGTAAAACCCAAAGTAAAGCTTTGATTTTGAATCGCCATCGCACGGATGCCCGCCAAAGTGTTGGCAGAGGTCAGTATTGGATGGTTCTCATCAATTGTGATTGTTCCCTTGTCGGGTGCGATATCCCCCGCAATTGCAGCCAAGAGCGTTGATTTTCCGCAACCGTTGGGACCAACAATGACGGTAATTGATCCGGCAGGGATTTGTTCTGAATAGTCGTAAATGATTTCGCGGCCATCGCGAACAATGGTGATCTCATCAATGGTGATCATTGAGTTCTCCAAACATTGTTGTTGAAAGCAACCAGGGCGATTAGAACTGGAGCACCTAGTAACGCGGTGGCTAAACCAATTGGTAATTCATTGGGTTGGGCAATTGTTCGAGACAAGGTATCTGCGATGACGACAATAAGTGCGCCGATAACCGCGCTATGAGCAACCAGTTTGCGGTGTGAAGGTCCATAGATAAAACGCGCAATGTGGGGTGCGGCCAAACCAATAAAGGCGATCGATCCCACGGTACTTACTGCGCCTCCTGCCAAGATTGACAAGGCGATCAAGGCAACCAAACGGATGCGAGCAACATTGACGCCTAAGTGGAAGGCGGTTGCATCCCCCAATGAAAGTCGATCAAGTGCTGGCGCGATCTTCCAGGCAATCATTACTCCGACAACTGTTGTAATCGCGATACCGATCAAGTTGTCCGAAGTAATTAAAGCAAGAGAGCCAAAGCTCCAAAATGAAATCGAACGAGCATCAGCGCGCGAAACCATGGCCGATGCGATTCCCACCAAAGATGTAAAGATTGCAGATACCGCGATTCCGACGATGATCAAGGCAAAGGAGGACAAAGCGCCGCGGATCGCTGCCAATTTGAAGGTCAACGATGTTGTTAAGAGCGCGCCAATTGTTCCGCAGACGATTGCACCAATACTGCCGACTTCGACTAACCCTGAACTAATGGCAATAACTGCGCCAAATGAGGCACCAGCTGCGGTTCCAAGAATTGCAGGTTCGGCAACCGCGTTATTGCAGGCACCCTGTGCCAGCAACCCTGCGACTCCAAGGGCCGCACCAACAATTACTGCTGCAGTTACTCGTGGAAATCTGATCTGCCACAAAATCTCATTGCCACCTGGATTTACTAACGCTGACCAAAAGTTATCGATCTGAGTTGCACCTACATATAAGGAGACAAGAAAGGCACCTGCCAGAAGTACTGCCGGTAGCCACTTTTTCACGGTGCAACCTTACTGAAGGCGGCGGCAAGAGCTTCTACTAATGAAGGAGTTCGTGGTCCAAAAGAAAGCAACAAGGAATCATCAACATCGATCACCGCTGAATTCTTACCCGCCTTTGTTTGGGCAACACCAGGAAGTTTCAACAAACCATCAACACCGCCCACTGATTCCAAGCCTTTGCTCATCACCACAATGACATCAGGATTAAGCGCGGCCAGGCTTTCGGCGGTTAAGGTATTAAATGGTCGATCTAGATTTTGCGCACCAACATCGACCGCACCAATTGCTTCAAGCAAAGAGTCTGCACCAGATCCTGGGCCACCGATCAAGTAGATTGAGGATGTTCCGCGCAGGTATAAAAATGCCACGCGAGGTGCATTGTTGATTGCAGAAGTTTTCAAGGATTGATTCAATTGATCAACTAGAAGCTCTGCTTGATCAACCGCCCCAACTGCACGACCTACTGCACGTACCTTTGCAGGCAGATCTTTCAAGCTCCAACTTTCAGGGGTTTCAGTAACTGTAATGCCCGCCGCCTTAATGCTGTCGATTGCGGCTTTTGGACCGGTTGATGCATCGATGATTACTAGATCAGGCTTTAGCGACATTACTTTTTCAGGCAGGACCTGGTGCCCCGAAGTAACTATTGGAATATCACTTAATGAATCTTCAGTGCTTGAAATGTCTCGACCAACAATGATTGATTGGCCATTTAAGGATTGAATGATTTCGGCGACACCATTTGCCAAGACAACGACACGTTGTGCGGTAAATGTGGCTGGTGAATCAAGTGAAATCGATCTCACATCATCCTGAGAAATTGTGTATGTGCTGGCAACTGGGCTTTGCGCACAGCCCGTAAGCACCGCTACAAGCGCGATTATTGCCACTTTTCTCATGGGGACAGTGTGCCAAAACTTTCTACGACAGATGTCGGTGTCCTGTCGGATAAGGCTTTACACCGCTTAATTTAGAGTTTGGCCATGAGGAAAATTGTGGCTTTAGTAGCAGCGATCACGATTGCATCTATGCCTGCATCCTCTGCTGCATCGATTAAGGGCTCACAAGGCCAGGTTTTATCGGTATCAAAAACCACGGTTAAAAGCGGATCAACTCTTACCGTTAACGGCAATTACTTTGATGAAACCGTTGGCATTTACTTGGCTTTTTGCGTAATCCCACCTAAAGGTAAGGCTCCAACACCATGCGGTGGTGGAATCAACAAAGCTGGAACCGGTGAAGCATCATTTTGGATCTCATCTAATCCCCCACCCTATGCAGTTGGTTTAACTGAAGAGTTTTTGCCAGGTGGCAGATTTACTCAGAAAGTAAAGATTTCCAAGAAGATTGGAAAGTTTGATTGCACCAAAGTTAAGTGTGCAATAACCGTACGCGCCGATCATCTGCGTAGCAATGATCGAAGTTCAGATCTATTTATACCTATCACCGTTAAATAAGGAGAAAAATGAAGAAGCTCGTTCTAGTTGCATTAATCGCTTCGCTTTTGACACCGGTATCAGCACAAGCTGCTGAAACTAAGTTTGTCGGCGGACCTTTAACCAACCTTGACTATCAAGGCGCAACGGTAAACATCTCGCTTTCAAATGTGCCTTCAAAAGGTGGTCTCTATATTCAGCAGTGTGTAGAAGCACCTGCAGGTACACGTTCGGCGTTGTGCAACAAGGCGGTCGAACTGTGGATCTCAACAGCTCGCGGTGCTTCATTTCTGCCAACCGCTGCAATTGCATTTAAGCCAACAGGTTCATTTGTATCTGGCACCACAACAGTAGATTGCACCGTTTCAAAGTGCGGAATCTTCATGCGTTTTGATCACACTGTGGCTGCTGATTTTTCAGAGGATCAATTCTTTCCTTTGACCTTCAGGGCAGCTGTTGCTGGTACAAGTACTTTGGTTGCAGATGAGGTAACCGCAACAATTAACGGTGTCGCAGTTACTACACGTGCTCCTGCGACTCTGGGCTATCGCCAAGTTGTAACCGTTGCTGCAGTCTCTAAGGCAGGCGCTGCGTTGACCTACCGATCATTAGCTCCAGCATGCGCACTGAGCGGCCAACAAATTACCCCTTTGGCCGGTGCCGGTGAATGTGCGATCTCTGTGACAAGTGCAGGTAACGCTACCGCTGCCCCAGTAACAGTCATCTTGCCGATTCGATTGACCCTTGGCACACAAACTTTGGGAAGCTTTGCGCTTCCTGAAAGCTTGAAGGCGTACAGCAAAACAACACTTCCAGCGGCTACGAACTTTGGCGAAAAGGTTACTTACAAGGCGATGGGCTCTTGTTCAGTAGTGCGATCAGTACTGACAATGCGTCGCGGTAAGTGTGAAATCACTGCAACAGCAAAAAGCAGAAAGGCGTTGTACGAGGCTTTATCAACAAAGCTAACTACAGCTGCAAAGTAATTAATTAATCATCAGGCCATTGATGCAGAAGGCGGTCGCATAAGCGATCTCACTTTCTGCGTCATGGCCTGATTCAATTCTCTTGGTTGATGCATCGGTGATCGCCTGAATAAATGACAAGGCGCGTTGTGAATCCTTAACACCTAAATCGGTAACCGCTTTCATCAGCGGAGCCATCAAAGCACGGTGTGCCATTCCGATCTGCTGCGCGCGAGATTGTGGCATCGCAGTTGCATTGAGCGCCTTAGCCAAAAGGTGGCGGCCATCTGCAATGTATGAAAGTGCGCCATTGACCCAACAGGTAACGATGCACTGTGCATCAGTGCAATCAGCAACTGCGGCGTTAAGGGTTTCTGCAAAGTTATGAAGCTCATCGATAACTAAATCTGCAACCAGCTCTGATCCGCTTCCAAAGTACTCGTAGACAGATGTGCGTGAAAGCCCAGCACGTTGTGCAACCGCTGCAACGGTGATCGCTGCGCCACCTGATTCAAGAGCGATGCTTGCAGCCGCTTCAATCAGCTGGTTACGTCGCCAATCTCGGTGCTCAGCAAGAGTTTGGGTTTCAATGCGAGGCATATTTTTATTGTTTCATGCTTTCGCGAAGTCTTCTCAGTGAATCTATGACCACGCCCTTTTCTGAGGTTCTCCAGAGAGGTGGCATCGAGTTAAGTAGGACACTTCCGTACCTTTTAGTGACGATTCGCGAGTCCAAGATAGCTACGACACCGCGATCATCGACTGAACGAATTAAGCGGCCGGTGCCTTGGGCTAGCAATAACGCTGCTCGGGGTAGAGAAACCTGCATGAAACCACTGCCGCCCGCTGCATCTGCTTGGGATGCACGTGCGCTCATGACAGGTTCATCGGGACGTGGGAATGGAATTCGATCGATCGCGACCAAGATGCAACTGTTACCCGGAACATCGACGCCCTGCCACAGTGACATTGTTCCGATCAAAACAGAGGTCTCATCCTTTGCAAAGCGATCAACCAATGGACCAACCGCATCGCCACGCTTTTGTGTAATGATCTTTATCGGTAGCTCTGCCAAAACTTTGCGTAAATGTAGATCAGCTGCCTCTACCCCGCGCCACGAAGAAAAGAGTGCAAGGGTGCGACCACCAGCAGCATCAATTAGCTCACCGAGTTCAGTTAATACATCTTGGCTTGGGCCATCACGACCTGGTTCGGGTAAATGCTTAGGCATGTACAAAACGCCTTGGTTAGCAAAATCAAATGGAGATCCGACATCCAGCATCTGCACATTTGCTGGATCTACTTCACCATCCCTGAGCTCTGCGCTGACCTCTTCATTGACCAAGAAGCCAATGCTTTTTGCCATCGAATCAAAACCCTTGCCAACGGTCAACGTTGCAGATGTTGCGATAACAGGTGTCTTGGTTAAAAGATTTTCACGTAGAACATCTGACACAGAAAGCGGTGCTAAGTACAAGGTTGAAAAGGTTGGCTCGTACCAAAGAACCAAGCCATCCCCCATCTTGAGCAAGGTGGCCGCGGTAGTTGCGATCTCGGTTACCGCACCCTTTACCCGCGCACGCTCTGCTAAGGCATCGGTATCGATGATCTCATCATCTGCTGCCAAGAACTGTGTAATGCCTTTTGCCGCTTCCATCACTTTGCGGATAGAAAATTCCAGAGACTGTGGGATCTCTTCTAATCGACCCAATGCCGTTGGATCGCCCTTTACATCCTCGCCGTAATCGACCATAGATTCGTGGAAATCATTGGCGGCTTTATGGAAGGCGTCGGAAAGCTTGCCCGGCATGAACTTTCGGGCCATCGCTGCAGCACGCAAAACACGGTTTGAAGTTAATTCATCGGTAACCGCTTGAGTTGCTCGGTCCATAAACTCGTGAGCCTCATCCAAAATGACACAATCACGTTCAGGCAAGATCGGATGCGAATCCACAATTTCGATTGCTAGCAAGGTGTGATTAGTAACGACGATATCTGCAGTCTGAGCCTTTGCCTTTGCATTAGCGGCAAAACATTGTGAACCAAATGCACATGTATCTGCGCCAACGCATTCACGACCAGATGTGCTGTTAGCAAGCCAGACTCGACGATCGACTTCGGGTGCATCATCACGATCTCCGCTAACACCTGGGGTCTTAGCCCACGCAATTAAACGCTTGGCATCCTTTTCGAGTGATGAAACCTCCATCACGAGCTCTGTATCAGGATCAACATCTTCGCTGTTCATCTTTTGCAAACAGATGTAGTTACCGACACCTTTATAGATCGCATACGAGATATCTCGACCTAGCTCTTTTTCAAGTGCCGGAACAACTGCAGGTAAATCACGATCAACTAACTGACGCTGCAAAGCGATCGTTGCCGTTGCAACCAATACCTTTCGCCCATGCACGATTCCGGGAATTAAGTAGGCAAGGGACTTACCGGTACCCGTACCTGCTTGGACCATCAGGTGATGACGATTAGTTAAAGCGTTTGCCACCGCTTCGGCCATTTCAATCTGACCTTCGCGAGCTGAACCACCAATTGCTTCTACGGCAACATCGAGTGCTCGTCGCACCTGTGCTGACATATCGCTCATTAAAGAGCCATCAAATCCATAAACTCATTTACTGGAGTTGACGATAGCTTGTCGTAATCAAGGCATAGATCAATAATCTTCTTTTGCTTATCTGCATCATAGATACGTGCAAGGTTGGTCTTGTACTTTTCAATCAGTAGCGGAATACCTTCGGTACGACGACGAGCGTGTCCTATTGGATACTCAACGGCAACCTCATCAAATACGGTGCCATCCTTGAATTCGACTGTAATTGCGTTGGCAATAGAGCGCTTTTCAGGGTTGTGATAATCGGCTGTGTAGACAGAGTCTTCAACGCAGACAATCTTTTCGCGCAAAGCATCGATGCGTGGATCTGAAGCAATATCTTCTTCGTAATCACGCGCAGTCAAACGGCCAAAGATAAATGGAACCGCAACCATGTACTGGATGCAGTGATCGCGATCAGCCGGGTTATTCAGTGGACCCTTCTTATCGATGATTCGGATACATGCCTCGTGAGTACGGATCGTTACCT
>JACCDW010696004.1_pt1 | contig 10147 bp, 8 predicted proteins | sample 7449781 | NCBI WGS metagenome assembly JACCDW01 (sample SAMN15323449, study PRJNA562643) | freshwater metagenome | isolation source: river surface water | place: USA:Blue River Watershed | collected 2017-08-18 | reverse complement strand
GCACCGCGCCTTTAGCCCGTTCAATCTCTTCATGGGTCATTCCGTTATCGGCAACATCACTTAATACTTCACGAATAATCTCGACAACTTCCACTGCTTTAGTTGGATTGCAGCCAGCGTAGAAACCTAAGGTGCCACTGCCCGCAAATTGCTGAGCGTATGCATAGACTGAATATGCAAGTCCACGCTTCTCGCGGATCTCTTGGAAGAGGCGAGAGGACATTCCCCCACCCAGTGCTGCAGAGAGAATTCCCATTGCAAAACGACTCTCGTCAGCGCGAGCAACTCCCTGCATGCCATAAAGCATATGAGCTTGTTCAGTCTTGCGATACATCAAACCAACGCTCTTCTGAGGACCAAGTTTGATTGGTGTGTTGGGACGAATATTTGGTGTTCCCAAAACATCTAGGAAGTTATCGCGTGAGAGTGCCTTCTCAACCATAGCGACAACTTTCTTGTGCTTGATATTTCCCGCAACAGAGACTACCAAGTCTGATGGGAGATACTTTTTCTTATAGTAATTAAAGACAGTATTACGAGACATCTCATTGATGCTCTTGATGGTGCCCAAGATGGGACGCCCAATAGGAGTGTCTCCATAATAGGTGTCGCTAAACAAGTCATGGACTAGATCGCTGGGATCATCATCTCGCATAGCAATTTCTTCTAAAACCACCTTGCGCTCAGCATCAACATCAAGAGCTGTGACAATCGAAGAAGTAATTAAGTCACTGACTACATCGATTGCCATTGGCAGATCTGTGTCGATTACTCGAGCATAGAAGCAGGTGTACTCCTTGGAAGTGAATGCATTCATCTCCCCTCCCACTGATTCAATGGAAGAGGTGATCTCTAAGGCGGTACGAGTCGTGGTGCCCTTAAAAAGTAGGTGCTCTAAAAAGTGAGAAGCACCAGCAGTTGCTGGCGCTTCATCACGAGAACCCACATTGACCCAGATACCAATGGCAGCGCTTCGCACAGAGGGTACTTCCTCTGTGACGATGCGCAGACCGCTTGGGTGAACCGTTCTTTTAACAGACATTACTCAGCTGATGCTGCGCCTTCTTCAAGAACAGGGATAAGAGATAGCTTGCCCTTTGGATCGATTTCACCGATCTCAACCTGGACCTTATCTCCAACCTTCATGACATCCTCAAGGTTTTCAATTCGCTTTCCGCCATGCATCTTGCGAATCTGTGAAACATGGAGGAGGCCGTCCTTGCCTGGCATCAACGATACAAATGCACCGAATGTTGCAAGCTTGACGACTGTTCCGAGATAGCGCTCTCCCACCTCAGGCATCTGTGGATTTGCAATTGCATTGATCTGCGCACGAGCAGCCTCTGCAGAAGGTCCATCAGTTGCACCGATGTAGATTGTTCCATCATCTTCGATAGAAATTTCAGCACCTGTCTCATCCTGAATCTGGTTGATGATCTTGCCCTTAGGGCCGATTACTGCACCAATCTGATCTACTGGAATCTTGACTGAAATGATGCGTGGAGCAAATGGGCTCATCTCATCAGGTGTATCAATAGCCTCGTTCATAACATCGAGAATCGCAAGACGCGCTTCCTTTGCCTGGTGAAGAGCGCCAGCGAGTACTGATGCAGGAATTCCATCGAGCTTTGTGTCGAGCTGGAGAGCTGTAACAAAGTCCTTTGTTCCTGCAACCTTAAAGTCCATATCTCCAAATGCATCTTCTGCGCCGAGAATATCTGTGAGGGCAACATACTCAACCTTGCCATCAACATCATCTGAGATCAGACCCATTGCAATACCTGCCACTGGAGCCTTTAGTGGTACACCAGCTTGAAGCATCGAAAGGGTCGAAGCACAAACAGAACCCATTGAAGTTGATCCGTTTGAACCGAGGGCCTCAGAGACCTGACGGATTGCATAAGGGAACTCTTCACGAGTTGGAAGTACTGGAATAAGAGCACGCTCTGCAAGAGCACCGTGGCCAATTTCGCGACGCTTAGGTGTTCCCACGCGACCTGTTTCACCAGTTGAATATGGTGGGAAGTTGTAGTTGTGCATGTAACGCTTTGATGTCTCAGGGCTCATTGTGTCGAGCTGCTGCTCCATCTTAAGCATGTTAAGAGTTGTGATTCCAAGAATCTGTGTCTCTCCGCGCTCGAAAATGGCAGAACCGTGAACTCGAGGAATTACCTCAACCTCAGCAGAGAGCGCACGGATATCGCGAAGTCCGCGACCATCGATACGAATCTTGTCACGCAATACACGCTGACGGACGAGCTTCTTTGTCACAGAGCGGAACGCTGCTGAAACTTCCTTCTCGCGTCCTTCGAACTGTGCTGCGAGCTTCTCCTTTACTGCATCTGAGAGCTCGTCGATCTTTGTCTCGCGCTCTTGCTTACCAGCGATGGTAAGAGCTGCTGCAAGTGAGTCCTTGACCTCTGCATAAACAGCATCGTAAGCATCTGCCTGGTAATCAAGGTAGACAGGAAATTCTGCAGTTGGCTTAGCAGCAACTGCTGCAAGCTTTGACTGTGCTTCGCAGAGAATGCGAATAAATGGTTTAGCTGCATCGAGTCCCTGAGCAACAACTTCTTCAGTTGGAGTTGGTCCTCCACCTGCAATGAGCTCAATGGTGCGTGAAGTAGCTTCAGCTTCAACCATCATGATTGCAACATCGTCAGCCGTAACGCGACCTGCAACAACCATGTCGAATACAGCATTCTCAACCTGTGAGTGGTTAGGGAATGCAACCCACTGACCCTCAATGAGTGCAACGCGCACGCCACCGATTGGACCTGAGAATGGCAGACCCGCAAGTTGTGTTGAGATTGATGCCGCGTTGATAGCAAGCACGTCATACATGTGATCTGGGTTGAGCGCCATGACAGTCACGACGATCTGAACTTCATTGCGAAGACCCTTCACAAAAGATGGACGAAGTGGGCGGTCGATCAAACGGCAAGTAAGGATTGCCTCTTCTGATGGACGACCTTCACGACGGAAGAATGAACCTGGAATCTTGCCAATGGCATACATCTTCTCTTCAACATCCACTGTGAGTGGGAAGAAGTCGAATTGATCCTTAGGTGTCTTAGATGCTGTTGTCGCTGAAAAGATCATTGTCTCTTCATCGAGGTAAACAGCTGCAGCTCCTGCTGCCTGCTTTGCAAGGCGACCAGTTTCAAACTTGATCTCGCGCTTACCGAACTTTCCGTTATCAATAACGGCTACTGCTGACTTTACGTCTTGACCCTCCATAGGGCGCTCCTTTTCATAAATCAGCGCACCACTTGAGGCAAATGAATCTTCGATCGAAGTCCACGGAAATATTTCTTGAATCAGCTTTCCGTGAGCCACTACCGAGGACCATTTATCCTCGTGGGCGCTGATGCTCCAGTTGGACTCCCCTATGGAGCCCAACTTTCCTACCAAGTACTACCAAACTCCTTGCGGAGTCTTTAAATCTAATTAACGACGGATACCGAGCTTCTCAATGATTGCGCGGTAGCGGTTGATATCTGTCTTTGCGAGGTACTGCAAGATGCGACGACGCTGACCGACGAGCAACAAGAGACCACGACGGTTGTGGTGATCATGTGGGTTGCTCTTCAAGTGAGTTGTGATGTCATCGATTCGGCGTGACAAAAGTGCGACCTGAGCTTCAGGGCTTCCTGTATCAGTAGCTGATGAGCCGTACTTTGCAACGATTTCTTTCTTTACTTCTGGTGTTAGTGCCATTTCATTTCCTTTTCATTCAGTCATTCTGACCAGGAGGCCTTCCGGTGTGACTCTCGGAAGATCGACAATCTCGTTGGACAGGCGTAATTCTAGGCTAAGGCTTTGGATAACCCAAATTGAGCGTGAATTATCTCGCAGAGGTGCGGTTTGTCACCGCGACCAACTTGAGACTAGATGTGGATGAAAGATATGTGCTATTCGTGGGGACTAATTTAGCCGATATCCAATAGCTACCTCGAATACTCGGCTTCCATGCACAAGTGGCAGCAAGAGAGGAGGAGGGCTTGCTGATACACCCTGCAATGCGTTTTCCGTTTGCGAAAAAAGTAACTTTCCCGTCTGAACCTGCAACTCCCAAATTAGCAGTTAAGAGCAGAGAGGATCTGAAGGGAATTGATGATGCACTTGTGAGTGAGACAGATGAATTCGTTTGTAATACTCCGCCGCTACCTTCAAAAGTAAAGTGAAAAACTCCGTCATCGCTTCTCGTTGCTGCTGTTGCAGAGATTCCGCCCTCAAATACGCGGGAAATTGTCCAGTTTGGTAAAGAACCGGTCGTCACGGGAGTATAAGAAAAGCATGCATACACTTGAGATGTTGCCGATAAATATAGCCAATACTTTCCCGCTGAGCTTAAAGTTACATTTCCTGTAAATCGACCAACATAATTAGAAGTAGATGCAAATGTGAAAGTACCCAATATCGTGCTAGATGGCGAGGAAGAGTTATCTGCGTAAATTTTCACAATCATCGGTGTTGGGTCAGAATTATAAGCTTTAAAATTGACTGCAGTGATTGTGGCCGAAGAAGGAATTGTGAAAGGCTGAAATGCTTTCCAAGTGGAGTTGAAACCATAATTAGAGCATGTTCCACTACCTAAGGTGGTTAAAAGGTCCGCTGCATTTGCGCTTTGTGGAGAAACAAATGTAAGAAGTCCAATGAGACAGGCGCATGCTTGCAACTTTAGAATATTAATTCGTCGCATCACACTATACATTTTTATGCTGAAACGGCTATTGGTCTGTGAGCCTGCGAGCCTCATCACAATCCTTCTTCATCTGAGCTAGGAGTGCATCAAGTCCATCAAATTTGAGAGTAGGGCGCAAGAACCAGCCAAATTCAATAGATGCCGCTTTGTCATAGAGATCGAGTCCCTGTTGATCTAAAGCATATGCCTCAACTTGGCGACCACGATCGCCTTCGAAGGTTGGATTAGTCCCAATTGAGATAGCTGCAGGCCAGTAGTTGATTCCAACTGTTAACCAACCTGCGTAAATTCCATCTGCAGGAATAGTCTGTCCATCAATCTTGCCAAGATTGGCAGTTGGGTATCCAATCTCCCTACCGCGTTTTTCACCATGGACAACAACACCGTCAAGGCGATGTGGGCGCGAGAGCATTTCTCGAGCCTTCTCTACCTTGCCCTCTAAAACAAGATTTCTAATTCGTGAGGATGAGATTGGTTCATCTCCCCCAGCAATTTCCAGCACATCCACCGTGAAGCCATGGGTAAGACCAGATTTAATGAGGGTATCAACATTGCCAGCTGCTTTTGAACCATAAGTAAAGTTCTTTCCAACAATAACAGTGCTTACATGAAGTTGGTCCACCAAGATATTTTTTACAAAGTCCTCTGGTGTCATTGAAGCAAACTGTTGATTGAACTTCATCACAGCGACCTTATCTGCATTGTGAATCTTAAGAAGTTCCACTCGGTCTGCAAGAGTCGTGAGCATCGGCGGGACGGAGTCAGGTGCAAAAACTGTTCGTGGGTGAGGATCAAAGGTCAGCGCAATTATCTCGCGTCCATCTGCGATTTCTTTGGCACGATTGAGCAGCGCTTGATGCCCCTTGTGGACGCCATCGAAGACTCCGATGACAACAACGCTCGTCTGACTCATAGGTGCAATCTTGCCTTACTCAGTTCGCGGCCGCAAAGACGGCTAGTGGTTTGGCTTTATCTGCAGCATTTTCAAGCAGCGCAATAAGACGGTTATCTGGAGAGAGCGCCGCAAAGATGCCAGAGCTTTGATTAGGAGAGAGTGGACGCCCGAAAGAGAGTTCATTGACTTCCTCAAAATCTAGCTCTCTGACTGAGAATGTGGTTCTTGCAACTTCAGCAAGAGGCAATATTGAAAAATTCCCACCTTTTAGTTGATCCACGCCTATTGCATTCTCTAAGGTGAAACCAGCAACACGAGTGCGACGGAGCACATTGAGATGTCCCCCCACACCTAATTCGGCTCCTAAATCACGAGCTATTGCTCGAATATAAGTTCCTGCAGAGCAGGTAACTGCAATATCAACAAGCGTAGTTGCATCCTTGTGACGAATTTCCAAAATATCGAGCTGCGAAATAGTGACTTTGCGAGCAGGCAGTTCAAATTCCTCCCCTGAGCGCGCTCGATCATAAGCACGCTTTCCATCAACTTTAATTGCTGAGACATTGGTGGGACGCTGCATAATTTCTCCCACCATAGCGCCAAGAATTCTCTGAATATCTTCATCTTTCACACCTGAAGCATCCGAAGTGGAGAGAATTTCTCCCTCATGATCATCTGTAGTGGTTGCAGCACCTAACACAATTGTGGCCGTGTATGACTTATCGCCTTCGGTGATGTATTGCAGAAGTCGGGTTCCATTTCCGAAACCAATTACCAAAACACCTGTTGCCATGGGATCGAGCGTGCCTGCATGGCCCACTTTGCGAGTTCCAAGCGCACGCCGAGAAATAGCCACCACATCATGGCTTGTCATGCCTGGAGCCTTATCGACTACCAAGAAACCTTCGATCATTTACTCTTCTTCGTCAGAGATTATGCGTGGTTGCTTATAAGCATCTTCCACCACAGGTTTGGCACCTTCACGCGCCTTCGCAACCTGAGCATCAAGTTCATGAACTTTATTAAGTAGTGAATCCATTGCGCGAGCTGAATCTGGGAGTCCATCAAGAATGAACTCCAGACTTGGCGTAATTCGCGTGCCCAAGTCTTTTCCGACCGCTGAACGAATTACACCTTTAGCTGATTCAAGAGCCGCAGCAGTTGCAGAGCGCTCATCTTCTCCACCGAAAACGGTGTAGAAGATTGAGGCGTGCTGGAGATCTCCAGTCACTCGCGCATCGGTAACAGTGACAAAGCCAAGGCGAGGATCTTTGATCTTCGTCTCGAGTAGCTGTGCCACTACTACCTTGATGCGGTCTGCAACTTTATCGCTGCGGTGATTCTTTCCCATGAACTATGCGCGCTTCTTCTCTTGCATCTCGAAGACTTCAATGATGTCTCCGACCTGAAGATCAGCACCCTTACCTACGCCGATACCGCACTCAAATCCTTCACGGACTTCAGTTGCATCATCCTTAAATCGCTTGAGAGATTCAATAGTGACGCTCTCTGCGATTGTTGCTCCGTCACGAATAACTCGCGCCTTTGCATTACGGCGGATAATTCCACTCTGAACGAGTGATCCTGCAATGGTTCCAACCTTGGATGACTTGAAGAGGTCACGAACCTCAGCTGTACCCAATACAACCTCTTCGTACTCAGGCTTAAGGAGGCCCTTAAGTGAGAGTTCGATTTCTTCGATCGCGTTGTAGATAACTGAGTAGAAACGGACTTCCACACCCTCTTGATCTGCAAAGACAGCTGTTTGTGGTTCAGGCTTCACATTAAAGCCAATCACAACTGCAGTAGAAGCAGAAGCCAAGGTGATATCGCTCTTCGTGATTGCGCCTACGCCGCGGTGGATAACTCGGAGATCAACTTCTGCTCCGACATCGAGCTGCATAAGAGCATCTTCGAGGGCTTCAACAGAACCAGATACATCGCCCTTAAGGATGAGGTTAAGGGTTGAGATCTTGGACTGCTCCATGAAGTCTTCGAGTGAGACTTTCTTGCGAGCCTTGGCAAGCTGAGCATTACGCTCTGCTGCTTGACGCTTCTCAGCAATCTGACGCGCTGTGCGATCATCTTCTGCAACAAGGAATGTGTCACCTGCACTCGGCACAGATGTAAATCCGAGTACCTGAACAGGGCGAGATGGGCCTGCTTCGAGAACGCTCTCGCCATGCTCATCAAGCATTGCACGAACACGACCGAAAGCTGCACCTGCAACGATTGCATCTCCGACCTTGAGTGTTCCACGCTGCACAAGAACTGTTGCAACAGGTCCACGACCACGATCGAGGTGGGCTTCAATAGCAACTCCGCGTGCATCATCTTCTGCGATTGCGCGAAGATCAATAGCTGCATCTGCAGTGAGCAAGATGGAATCAATCAAATCATCGACGCCTTGCCCCTTCTTTGCAGAGACATTTACGAAGATTGTGTCTCCTCCGTACTCCTCAGCGATGAGGTTGTACTCGGTCAACTGCTGACGCACCTTATCTGGGTTTGCGCCTTCTTTATCAACCTTGTTGACAGCAACAACGATTGGAACATCTGCAGCCTGAGCGTGGTTAAGCGCTTCAATGGTCTGCGGCATGATTCCGTCATCTGCTGCAACTACGAGAACTGCAATGTCAGTTACCTTCGCACCACGAGCACGCATAGCTGTGAAGGCTTCGTGACCTGGCGTATCGATAAAGGTAATTGCGCGGTTGATACCTTCGTGATCATGGTGAATTTGGTAGGCGCCGATGTGCTGTGTAATTCCACCCGCTTCGCCCTTTATCACTTCGGTCTTTCGAATAGCATCAAGAAGAGATGTCTTACCGTGATCAACATGTCCCATCACCGTTACAACTGGTGGGCGTGCCACGAGATCATCAGGATTCATATCCTCTAGCTCGCGAGCCAAATCGATATCAAAGTCCTGGAGAAGTTCACGATCTTCATCTTCAGGAGAAACAATCTCAATCTGATACTTAAGCTGTGCACCAAGAATTTCAAAGGTGTCTGCATCAACTGATTGAGTTGCTGTCACCATTTCACCAAGGTGGAAAAGTGCTGAAACGAGCGCTGCTGGATCTGCGCCAATCTTCTCTGCAAAATCAGCGAGAGATGAACCTCGACGCATGCGAATCTTTGTATTGCCATCACCGTGAGGGATAACTGCTCCACCCAACTGTGGTGCTTGCATATTGTCGAATTCTTCACGCAATGCTTTGCGAGACTTCTGCTTTCGCTTTGAAGACTTGCCCTTACCGAATGCACCTGCAGCTGAACCACGACCACCTGGTGCTGGACGACCTCCACCACCTGGACGAGGTGCTCCACCAGTTGATGGACCTGAATTGCGATATGGACCTGATGCAGATGGTGCACCTGATCCCGCAGGACGCGGTGCTCCACCTGGACGAGGTGCACCTGTTCCAGTTGGGCGTGGTGCTCCTGGACGAGCAGCAAAACCTGGACGCGGAGCTCCTGGTCGTGGTGCACCAGGACGAGGTGCGCCCATTGGACGCTGTGGTGGACGAGGAACTGCTCCACCTACTGAGAACGGATTATTACCTGGACGAGGTGGGCGTGGAACCGCCGCGCCTGCTCCAGATGAAAATGGATTGTTGCCTGGACGAGGCGCACTTGGTGCAGCTGGCGCACTTGGTGCCTCTGGTGTTGGAGTTGCAGCAGCTGCAGCTTGTGCTGCCTGCTCTGCCTCTCGAGATGCTTTGAGAGCTGCAAGATCAACTCCGAGTTCTGCAGCAAGTTCTGCAGCTAACTCTGGATTGACTTCACTCTTTGCAGGTGCAGCAGCCTTCTTAGCAGCAGCCTTCTTAGCAGGCTTCTTCTCTTCAGCTGGCTTTGCATCTGGGAACATCTCAATAAGTTTGCGAGCCACAGGTGGCTCAACAGTTGAAGATGCTGATCGGACGAATTCGCCCATCTCTTGTAATTTAGCAAGGACTTCCTTGCTTTCCATACCGAGTTGTTTCGCCAACTCATGTACGCGGACCTTTGACACTTTTCTCCTGTCTTGGCCCGCATGCAAATCTTTAGGATGCGAGCCCTAGTTGTTAGACCTCATGATGTAAACGAGCTCATTTTTGCTTCATATCTTTCGCATCCATTTCAATAAGAAATTTCTCTAGCTCTTCTGTTTCAAATCTTTCGTTTGACTTAAAAGCCGCACGAAAAGAATTTCGCCGAATTGCTTCATGGCCACACGCGATGTGTAACCAGGCGCCCCGTCCAAGTGAGACCTTCGAAGGATGAATTACTCCACCTCGAAGAACTACGCGGATAAGACTTGAACTCACATCGCTGGCCTTGCGGCATGCAATGCATGTTCGAACCACAGAGGGATTCTACCTAAGAGGCTCCCAAAAGCCTATTCCGCCTCATTATCTGGGTGGATATCGATGCGCCAGCCTGTGAGGCGGGCAGCAAGGCGAGCATTCTGACCGTCCTTACCGATTGCCAGTGAGAGTTGATAGTCGGGAACAACTACCTTCGCTGAGCGAGTATCCATGTCAACAATCTGAACGGAG
>JACCDW010173119.1_pt1 | contig 10149 bp, 9 predicted proteins | sample 7449781 | NCBI WGS metagenome assembly JACCDW01 (sample SAMN15323449, study PRJNA562643) | freshwater metagenome | isolation source: river surface water | place: USA:Blue River Watershed | collected 2017-08-18 | reverse complement strand
TCCAGGTGGACTGGGCCTCGGAGATTGCCTGTTGGAGCGCCGTGGTTGCATTGGCCCTACCGATGTTCTTTCCCTTCTCAATGACACGCTCATTGGAAGTCATCTTGCCGCCCTCGTAGCCGTGCTCGGTCACCACAACACCGTGGTCGCCACGGGCCTCGACACGAACCTGCCACACCTTGCGCTTGCCATGGGCGGACTCACCAAACAGAGAGGGAAAGGATGGAATCATTTTGTAGGAAATACAGGAAAGGTCAGGAAAGTACAGGAAAGAAAAGGTGTTGCCACATAAACCCCTTCCAAGAAAAAAATGGTTTTCAATTTTTTATATTATATTGATTTCTGTTTTTTTATGATTATGAAATTACACGAATGATGCAGTCGGCAACATAGGACCGCAGGCCGCCTGTGGTAAGCATGGCCTTCTCTCCGCGTGTAATGACGCCTTTAGGCCCACAGATGCTTCGGAGATGCCCCACTTCTGCCGCATCGGCTGCATATCCTCCTGTGTATCCTTGCGTAATCATGGCAAGCCGATCCGCATCCGGTTCAAACAGCTGCAGCAGTTCATACAAGGTGTCCTGCTCGAGATTGGACCCATGTTCGAACAACTCGTCCAAGGATCCGGCACCCACCTTCTTGACCTTGGCAATCTTGGCCTTCACAACAGCAGGTGTGTCAGTGAGGAAGATGGGGAGGGATGTAGGAACACTGGTACTCATCTTCTCTGTTCCATCGAGTCCAGGAACGGACTTGGTGTACAGAAGAATGGGCGGTTTGTGTCCTAGGCGTCGCGCAAGATCACGGGCCAGGCGGAAGAAAGGGTCTTGGTCTTTGCCGGCAATGACAATGCACTGCTTTCCTAGGAAGCAGGGGAGAATCTGGTACAGTGGGTAGAAATACTCGCCTACATTTGTCTTCTCTCCAAAGATATTGTTGAGTGTATTGATATTCGTCATTCCCAACAGACGAATCAGAATCGCGTAGTGTTCGGCGGAAATGCCGGCCGAGTTGATATGGTACTGTGTAGTTGCCTCGGTCAGTCCGAGTTTGTGGAGTTGGTCGATGGTATTTGCAACATTCTCGGCCATCTTAGCCTGCTGAATATCATCGCGGAAGATCTTCTCATCGTCCGAGATCATAAAGAATATTTTGGAGCCGAGGAAGGCCTGCATTGCCTTGACAAGCTGGATCCCTGGCAGATGGCCGATGTGAAAGGATCCATGTGAGGGTCCACGGCCGGTATACAACATGTAGTCCTCAGGCTTGGTAGGGTCGAAGTCCGCGAGACCTCGCTGATACTCAATGAGCCCACGCAGGGTAGGGGGCAGAAAGGAAAGCTTTTCAGCATGTGTCTCATCGACAGGAAGCAGGCCAAAATCCAGACAGGCATTTCGACAGGACTCCATGTTGGGAAGGGGAAAGGAAAGGAAAAGGAAAGGAAATGAAAAGGGGAAAGGAAAGGTGTCGCCACAAACCTCCTCAAAGATTGTTTCAATCAATTTCAATTTTTCACATACTCCTCTATTTCGCGGAGATCGCGTTGGGAAAGACCGAGTGCCCGTGCCACATCGGCATCCGTAAAACGCCCCTGTAATTCCGGAAAATCCAGAGGATCCGGTAGTAGCTGTAAATCACGATAATCACTGCCATACCGACCCACTTTCATGGCTTGTACGGCATATTGAATGGGGGCGGATTGTAGGAAGCGCATGGTTCGTTGGGCGGCTTGTAGGGAGTTCCGCAACACAAAGTATACATTTTGGGAGGTTCCAAGACTCCGATCGATTGTGGGATAGAGGTAGGCTCCATTGGAGAGCAGAAGTTTCAGATCTGTTTGAAAGGGATGTGGGATCCGCGAGTATACCAGGTTCTCTGCTGCAGTCCCCGCTTGATTCAGATTGCGAAGAATGGGATACCGAAATGTGGCGGAACGCGTTTCGGACATGTGAGCGGCGGAGTCGGATGCAATATTGAAACTCCCTACAACTTGCACGGGCAAACCACCGCGTAAAATGCCTTTCAGAATGTGATCGTTTCCATTGCTAATCCGCGGAACACCATGGATATTTTCGACAAATGTGCGGTCTCCTACAACCTTCTCGGTTCGCCCCTTGTAAGGGCGATTTTGCACCAAAACCGTATCCATAGGATACGGATAGAAGGACTCGTGCGTGAGGACGTGAATGTGTTGGAGATCCAGGGCAGTCAAGAGAGGGAACAGGGGATTGTAGGCATTGCGCCAGGTTTGTGGAAGGACGAGCAGAATCCAACCACGTGGTCGCACAAGGCGAACCGAAAGATTTCCGAAATCTTCGAGAATTTTTCTTGAAGATCCTTTGGCGTGCCGGTGTCCCTTGTTGAAGGGTGGATTTCCCATCACTACATCAAATTGCTGAGAGTAGGATTGGGTAAGTGCATCGCCTTTGACAATGTTGGGAACCACAGAAGGTGCGAGGCGTTTCACAAGTTGTTTAGCGATGCGGACATTTTCGGCGTCATATTCTACCATGTAGAGCATGGAGGACAAAATGTGTTCGGCTCTTCGATACAGGGGAATCGATGTAAGAGAACGAAAGAGGCGGAAAAACACAACAAAGTAAAAATTCCCTATGCCTCCTGCAGGATCAATCCAGGTTGTATTTGGATTCCGCCAAAGGGACGCGGGGAGACGGTCCAACATGGTTTCAATGAGGGCGGGTGGTGTAAATACCTCGCCGCGCGATTGTCGTGCCGATGCATGGGGTGCGAGATGCGCCTGGATCACATCCAGAATCTCGGACTCCATTTCTTGTCCTTTGCTGTATCGGAAGGAAAAAAGGCGTTTCATGCCCTTGTTTGGTTGTTTGGTTGTTTGGTTGCTTGGGTTTTTTACATTTATTTTTTTGGTTTTTATGAAGTTTGGAGGTTCCTTACACACGAATTCCCATCATGGCATAGGTTTCTGCACCCTTCCCGCGGCCACCCTGCATTCCCTTGACGCGGTACATACTTTCTGCGGTTTCCAACACATCCATGGCAGGTGCCTCTACCTGTTGCGCTGCAGCGGGATCCCAAAACCACAGATCACCCCTGACGGGGTTCCGCTTGCCCTCGGAATTGAAGGGCATCCATTTGCATGCCTGGTTCGCAGCACGGAGTCCAGGATTGACAAACAGGAGTGGCTTTGTTTCATGGGTCCATCGTGTTAGTTTCCCACCCTTGACATACCGATTGCGACTGTCGGGGGAACGTTCGGTAATCCAGGTACCAAAGCAGCGCTCCACATGGATGCGCTTCCCCGTGTAAGGGTGGTAGGCCCATCCATTCCGCGCATCCTCCTCGGAGTCCGCACAGAGTTGCATGGCAATTGCATAATACAAATCATGGAACCGGAAACCCTGTGGGAACTGTTTGACAGCCGACAGGATGACTTCCTCCCACCGGTCAATTGTACGCAGGCCCTCAAAATGGATCTCCTTGCCGTACAATGCCTTGAGATTCTTGCCGTAATGCCGGCGAAACTCGCGAAACAGGCGCACCATTGTTTCATTTTCCACAGGTGCGCCACACCAATCGCGGAAACGCCAAACAGGTGTCTCTTCACGGTCCAGTACATGAAAGAGACGGGAACCCTTGTAAAGAAACTTACGGTTGTTTACCAACACCTCGTAGGCATTCATAAACTGGAAATTCATCTTGGAAAGAAAGAAAGACTTGAAAGGAAAGGAAAGAAATAGGGAATCGGAGCACAATGCATCCTTCCTGAAACAGCAGCTATTTCAATTTTTTCTACACCCTCCTAATTCGCGTGTTCTCCTTCCCACAACACACAAGCCATTCCCACAAGAATGCAGAGGATCCCTACGACATCGAGGCGTGTCAGGGTTTCATGGAAGAACAGGACACCGGCACTGGCAACTGCCAGCACGGACACCCCACTCCACAGGACATTGATGATTCCCATGCCGCGATATTTGTAGGACAGAACCAGCATGAGACATACCAGGGCGTAAAAGAAGATGGCAACAAAGTACAAATGAATTTTTCCGGGTTCATTGAAATAGGTTTTCAAACACATTTGTCCGAGGCATTCCAGGACCACAATTGCCAAAATAATTGCCACAAGAATGGTGTACTTTGACTGCATCGTCTCTGATATTTCATCGGTTTATCTAAAGCCACGCGCTACCAAACACACTAATACATTACATAAGAGAGGACTGTAGGAAATGCAGGTAGCAACCAAGGTACCTTTTTGTTCTCCACGGATTGCGGAGCGATTTGACGCAGCGGCCAAGGAGTTTTTGGAGGCGGCCCATGATTCAAAGGCGGCCCATGCGGTTCTCGAACTTCTGCTGGCGGCGGAGTCGGATAAGCCGTATGCAACAGGATCACGCAATGAGTGTGTTCGAAAGTTGGCGGCGGATGTGGAGGCCAGGATTGGATGCCAGGCGAATCTGATGTTTCGGATGCCAGGGGCACTGCAGGCCGCTCTGCAAACACTCATGGATGCCTATTGGGACGCCATGGATGGCATTTACTACCACCGTGCATAATTTACACACGCACAAACACACATATATACATGATTTGAATACATAATAATAGTATGTATCCAAACCAAGAATACTGCGAACGAGTAGCTAAATAAAAATCTGTCGGCCAGTCAATGGAGGCACCCCTTCCGAAACATATTCGGTATGTGGACCAGCACATACCTGGGGAAGAATTTTGGGGGATTGGGATTGAGAATGAAACCTATGTGGAACTGTTGGCGGGTATGCGAAAACCCGCGGAGTTCCTGGCAAACAATCAGCAACGTGAACGATATTCGGTCGCGTATTGGCAACAATACAAACCCGATACAATTCGGCCCGTTCTGGAGGCATGGATGTCCCAGTTACCGCAGGGTCCCCACACAGAAATCCAGCTACCTCTCCTGGCAAACGGGCATTCCTTTACAAAGTGTGATGTCTGGGGGGAACACAGGACCACGTATTCTGCAACACCAACACTGAATCCCAAATGTACGGGACGAACGTGGATGGAAGTGTTGGAAACCCTGCATCCCGCTGTATTTGGACCAACCGCCCGTGATGTTTGGTGGTGTTTTGATGGGGATACAGTGGAATTTATGACGCAGCGGTTTCGTTGTGGTACATGGGAGGATACGATGGTGGAACTGTTGGAATACAAGGCGCGCTGGTTGAAGGCGCTGCAGGATGCCTTACTGTCGGTTCGCTGTGAACGCCTGTGGTCCGCCGGTGTGCGTTGGCCGCCTTACAATTATGGATTCGCGGTATTCCTGTCAAACCGTCGCAATGTAGCGATTTTCAACAATGGAACTTATCATGTGAATTTGACGGCTCCGACACGCCTCGACAAAAATGGGGAGATTGAGGATTGGCCGCGGTTCCTACAGATTCACAGGAATGCGGCACGTCTGTTTCAATGGATTTCCCCGTTCCTTGTGGCGGCCCTTGGGTCCGCGGATCCTTTCGCGAATCTGGGGGGTCCCCACAAGGAATTCCCCGCGGGTTCGCAGCGTCTCGCGGCGAGTCGATTTGTGAGTGTAGGAACCTATGATACCCGTCGGATGCCACGGGGAAAAATGGTAACGACCCCTGTGGTTGACATGGAACCGACACCGCTTTGGTGGCACGAGATGTATGCCTCCCGTCGCACGGCGTATGAAAAACTGGAGGCGATTGGGTATGATATCAATTTCAACAAGTATCCGATGCACGGTTTGGAGTTCCGGATTTTCGATTGGTTTGCGGAGGAGGCTTTAGGCCCCCTGGTGCGTACCTTGATTGGGATGATGGATGTTGCAATGCGTGTAAACGGCGAAATCCCGTATCCACAGGATTCGCGGATTTGGCGACGGGTAATGGGGCGCTGTGTGTGGGAAGGTTCGAATGCTCTGTTAACCGAGCGGGAACAGCGGGTCTTTGCCATGGTACTCCAGATTCCGGAACTTGTTGGAGTGTCGGAATCTGTTGAGGTATTTTATAAGATTCAAGGGACCTGGTGTTTGCAATGGGGTGCCTGTTCGCGCAAAATGGTCCGGCAACCTCCGCCGCATCATGTGGCCCTGGATCCTCGTCAACCGCCATTGACATGGATGGATGAACCAGAACCCACCTATACTCCTACACCGATTCTGCGCCTTGTTCGAATTCGATTGCGGTTGCTGCAACCTGCAGTCGCTGAGACTACAGAGGCGACAGACGCTACCGCATCTGGGGAAACCCATCCTCATCATACACAATCTCCTCTTCCTCCTCTTCCGCCGCATGCCACTCGTTCTCCCAATGCTTCTCCCATTCGGCACGTTCCGATGGTACCCGCGGCCTCCTGTAGATGTCTTCCGCGTCGCAATGTTTTTGGACGACGGCGGACCATGCCGTCAAAACCGGCGTCGTGGGGGTTGATTTGATCGCACTTGGCAGACTGGGAAAACTCTCTTCGCTCGCCAAAGACAACGCACTATTTTGCCGTTGGCGTTGCGGTTGCGATAGTGGTAAATGAAGAGGGGATGCAGGAAGTTTCTCACGTCTGGTGCGTTCAAAGCGTTCCTCAAAGGAGAGAGTGGGTGCTGCAGAGGATGGCGTTGTCGTCTTTGTGGAATAATAAAAGGTAGAGGAGGGGGTTGTTGGAATCTCGAGACGAGGAGGCGCATGAAGAGGGGATGTAGGAATTGTGGTTGTTGTGGTTGGCTCAATCAAACACCGAAAACGTTCCGGTGTTTCTTTGATAACGGCCGGCTCAATCAAACATCGAAATCTGTCAGTATCTTGTGATTTTCGGGATTCCAACATGGATCGAAGGCTCTCCTGTTTTTCCTGTTTGTATTCGTTATAACATCGACGGAATCGATCGTCCATTCCTGCATTCTTTTGGGAAGGCATATCTCTAAACTCATCCAAAAATAATCGAAGGCGATTAACAATAGGTTAGGGAGCATTCCTGTTTGCAGACGGGGCAGTCTGTATGTGTTTTCCGCCATTCCTGTAGGGCATCTCGACGGAATAGGTGATAACAGGAAGTGGCAGCACATTTCTCCTTCTCAAAGGATTCCATGGAAATCGCACAGATTTGATCGGATGCAATGGCTTTTTCCAGGAGGGCTTCGGCAACAAACGCCGGAATCTCCGCAGGGATTTCTTTGGGCTTCTGGGGAATCGCAACAATGCGATTGTGAATAATAGGTCGCGTGAAGAAGAGACTCTGAAACTCCTTCCATTCCTCAAAGTCCGGATTCGCCACAATTCCCACATTCTTGTCAAACACTAGTTTCGATGTATCGGATACACCTAGAATGGGTACAACCGGTACGTGAGAATGCCCCTGTTTCCTACAGAGCCATCCACCCGTATGCCAAACTGCCAGATCAATGTGGGAATGAATGCGAGCACGCGGTCTATACAGGGTAAATGTTCGTGAACGATCATCCGCTCTTTCGCAGGCAAAATGAAAGGGATTTGTACGGTCTGTCATGGTAGGTGTGAGACGAATCACCGGCCAATCATCACGGTCCACTGTATATATTTGATAATCCGATTTGGCAGGAAACCAAACGGCGAACCGAGATGGTAGCATCCAACGTCCGAAGCCATTGAAAACAGAGGGGAACGAATTGGTTGTTGTATTTGACATTTGCGGTTGTGTTTGCGGTTAATATAGGAGGACATTGTATGTACTTGTATAGGACCTAATTATCAATTTTTTAGTATTAGTATATGACGAGATACGTAAAAAAGATATGAGTGGGAGAATGGGAGTACTCTGGGATTACAGGATATCCAGAGTCTCGGGCAGCTCCAGGATCGAGGTCTTGTAGTAGGACTCAATCTCCTTCTGGACGCGCAGCTCACGATCAGTAATCAGGTTGATGCTGGCGCCCTTGCGGCCAAAGCGGCCGGAGCGACCAATGCGGTGGATGTAGTTCTCGCGCTGGGCGGGCAGCTCGTAGTTAATCACAAGGGACACCTGTTGGACGTCAATGCCACGTGCCAGCAGATCTGTGGAAATCAGAACGCGGCACTGGCCGGAGCGGAATGCCTCCATCTGTGCCTTGCGCTCATGGAGATCCATGTCGCCGTGGATAAACTTCAGATCAAATCCACGCTTTGTCATCTGATCGGACAGCCACTCTACCTTCTGGCGTGTGGAGCAGTAAATCAGTGCCTGTGAGATATTCAGGTGTTCGTAGAGATCACACAGAGTATCCAGCTTCTGCTCCTCGCGTGCCACCTCGACATAATACTGTTTAATGCCCTCCAGGGTCACCTCATCGGCTGTCAACAGAATCTGCACGGGATTGCGGAGCAATGTACGGGCCACCTCGACCACCTCAGGAATCATAGTGGCCGACAGTAGTGCAACCTGGGTACTCTGTGGGAACCCCATACTCAGGATGCAATGCACCTGCTCGCGGAACCGATCCTCCAACATCTGATCCGCCTCATCCAGAACCAGAACACGGACATGGGAAGTTGCGAATGCCTTGCGATTCATGAGATCATAGATACGTCCTGGGGTTCCCACTAGGAAATGCACACCGCGATCCAGGGCACGCATATCCTCATGCACGGGCGGACCACCGGTTGCACAGTGCACACGAATACCCTTCTCACCCATGTAATGGCCGATGGAATGGGCCACCTTGGCAATTTGCTGCGCCAGCTCACGTGTCGGAACCATAACGAGCACCTGGGGCTTTGCCAGGGTTGGGTCAATCTTACTCAGGGATCCAATGACAAAGGTACCGGTTTTTCCAGTACCTGACTGTGCCTGCGCTAGCACATCATGGCCCTCCACAATGGGAACAATCGCCTTCTCTTGGATCTTGGAGGGCTTCTCAAAACCAAATGCATAAATACCACGGAGCAACTCAGTTGGCAACGGCATATCGTCAAAGGCAGTGTATTCCTTGACGTTGCTGGATTCTACCAGGGTAGAACCCGAAATATCAATGGAGGGAGTTGCGGTTGCGGTTGCGGTTGCGGTTGCAGCGTCGGAGGAGGACATCTTATGAAAGAATTGACGGAAAGAATGCTTTAGAACACAGGGCGTGCAGAGACGGGTTGGCGGCTTTAGGCCGATGTCAATTTTTATTGTGTCAATAACGGGACCATATATGCGTTTTTTCCTTGGTTGCTAGTTGTCCTTTTGCAACAGCTTTGCTAACCGCCTTGGATTGCTTCGATTGCTTCGATGGCTGCTTGGTTGGTTGCTTGGTTGTTCTTGTTGTCCTTGTTATCTTTGTTTTTATTGTCCTTGTCCCAGGGCGTGTCGCATGTGCCTTGGATTTGCGTGTTGGACGTTTGGAAATTGACACACGCTGCAAAAAGACCCGCAGAGCCTGCAAAGCTTCGACCCACTCTGCGGCAGGTGGTGATGACAAATGCAAGTCGGAATCCCGCAAATCAGCCTGCTCCATTTGTTTCGCACGCCGTGAAATAGATTGGAGAATCTGCGAGGATATCTGTAGGCGTTGGAAAACCGGTGTTAGTATATGATACACGAGATCCACCGGTGTGTAATAGGTATAGGGTGATACAAGAATATAGTCCCCGCCTATTTGTTTTGCCAACACGTGTTCCATGTCATCGAAAAAGAGAAGACGCTGTACTCCAGGCAATTGTTCGCTTCGTAAACACTCCTGGATTTCATCGAGGTGTTTTCGCAGGTCCCCTTTGCGACAAGGACTGTTCCGCGACCACCCCGTCAAGAAAAGAGTTCCATGAGAACCGAAGCGGTTAGCACGCAGATTCAACACGCGCCGTACTACTTCGACGAGTTCCTGACTTCCATTGTTGGAAAGAAGGAAGCATCCGTAGATTTGTTGGTGGTTGTGGGCTTGCACGAGTGTTTGGAGAATCGCATTGATTCCAGGGCGAAGAAGCCAGTGTTGTGTCGACTCTTCGATGCGTTTTGCAACCAGCGTCAAGTAGGAATCCCGTTGAGAGGGGGGAAGGCGATCAGTTAGGAGCTCACAGAACGGCCAGAGACTCAAAAACTGACCGAGGCATTCATCCATATCAAACCCGACCCATACTTGCATTCTTTTCTGGAATCGGAAACTTTCTACAGTCCCCTTAGAATGGATCTTTTTCTAGTACTAGGAATTGTGGGGATTCTGTTGGTCCTTTGGTGTATCTT
>JACCDW012046282.1_pt1 | contig 10150 bp, 6 predicted proteins | sample 7449781 | NCBI WGS metagenome assembly JACCDW01 (sample SAMN15323449, study PRJNA562643) | freshwater metagenome | isolation source: river surface water | place: USA:Blue River Watershed | collected 2017-08-18 | reverse complement strand
AATGGTTATCCCTACAGTCCAGAAGGCGACACACAAAAAGAAGCAGAATTTAGTGTTAATGGAGAACAAAGAGTCAGATTAACCGCAGGTGCACCTGATAATTCAAGAGTAGTTGTGGTGAAAAAAGTAGGAAGAATATGGGAAGATTCAGATAATCCAGAAAGAATTTATAGAAATATTAGAGCTAACGTAGGAGATGCGACATTTGATGTTACACGAGTTAATACGCAGTATAATCTAAAACTAATCAATGCTGGAACTGTGTACGATAAGAATGATGTGATTACTATTGCAGGGTCTACGGTAGGAGGAACAAGTCCTGAAAATGACATTACAGTCACAGTGACTAAAAACCTTACTACTAGAGGAACTAATTTAGCACCAACAACTAAAATATATCCAGGCGAAGGATTAACAGGTGCTGGATTCTTTATTACAGGTGAAACATATGTAATTGAATTTATAGGAGCCACTAATTTTACATTAATAGGAGCTTCTTCAAATACTATAGGAACTCAATTCACTGCGACAGGCCCAGGCACAGGTAATGGATTAGGATTTAGATTAATAGGAAGTGCTAATCCTAATGAACAGGTGTTTACATTAGCCGCAGGTTTTCCAAAGATTACATGGTATAATGCTTGGTTCCAAGGTAACGGGGGAGCTGGATATATTACTGCTATTGATTCAGGACTAGGACAGACATTTACTGTTACATTAGAGACACCCTTAAATACTATTACTTCTATTAACGGAGGGGACTGGACTATTAGAACTAATCGAAATCCTATTAGATCAATAGTAGAATATAGTTACAACGGTGTAGGTAAACAGGAAGGATTTATTGCGAAAAGTTTAGTAGATTCTAACAATGTAGTTGCTGATTTCTTAAAGAACACAGAAACAGTATTTCCAACATATGTAAGCACTGAAGAGGATGCTGTATCTTTAAGTTTTGATAATCCACAATTTACAATGGATGACAATAATGATACATTTGACCAAGGATAAAAAATGAAAGAAACAATTAATTTAGGAGCCACTCCAGGCGATGGTACCGGTGATACTTTAAGATCAGCTGGAGAAAAAATTAATAGAAATTTTACAGAAGTATACGCTGTCTTAGACGAAATAGATTTAAGTAGAGGAAGAACTGGTGCTACTGGTCCACAAGGACCACCAGGTGCCACCGGACAGCAAGGTCCGCAAGGCGAACCAGGGCCCGTTGGTCCACAAGGACCGCAAGGATTACAGGGATTAATTGGACCTCAAGGACCTATAGGTCCTGCTGGTGCTGCTGGAGCAACTGGATCGGGTATTGTAGATGTAATTGATTTGCAGGATGGAACTTTAAGAATTGATTACGGAAATGGCCAAACATTATACACCGAAAGTTTAATAGGCCCACCAGGACCAGAAGGACCGCAAGGACCAGAAGGACCACAAGGTCCACAAGGTCAGCCTGGTGAAGCAGGAGCTCAAGGTCCTGCAGGACCTCAAGGAGAAGCGTATGCACAACTTGCAACCACATCTACTTCAGCTTCTGGGATATTAAGTTTAGATTTTAATTATGTTTGGCATACTGTTACACTAACGGAAAATATAACAGAAATAAATTTCACGAATATTCCTACGACAGGTACAGTGGGGAATATTACAGTTGAATTTATTCAAAATTCGACTGGTGGATATTCTGTAAGCGGAACTACATTTATTACTGCTGGAGGATTAAATTTAGATATATCGTTAGACCCCAATGCTGTTTCTATAGCATCGTTTGTTACTAGAAGCGGCGGTGCAACAATATTTGGCTTCAACGGCGGCAAGGATTTCACATAATGTTATTTACATCTATAGTTTCTGTACCAGCCCCTGCTCAAAACATTGATATAATTGATCAGGTATTGAATGATGACGGCACTCCTGCAGACGAGGCAGTGGTAAGTTTGTACAAAGACGGAAATTATATATCATCTTATACAACTACTCAAGATGGAAAATATGAATTTAGAAATCTAATTAAAGGGTTTTATGATATTCAGATCCTATATGCAGATGTTCAAGGTATAGTATGGAGATCTTTTGGCAGAGTAGATAACTCTTTAGTAACTGAATTTACAGCTAAAACAGATATTGTGCCTCCTGTACTATCATTACAATCAGTTAATAATAATACTTCAGTAACTGTTACTACACCAGGATCAGGATATGATCCTCTGGATCCTCCTGTAATTGCAGCAGACGACGGTTTCACTGCTGTAGGCGTAGTAAACCCTTTGGGGTTACTGACCGGGTTAACACCTTTAATACCAGGAAATGGAACAGCAACAGTAGTAGACACATTTAATATTACACAGATTTCGACATATATTGAATACTATGGAAATCAATCACAAACAGGCGGAGAGTCTACTGATGATTTTTCTAGTACGTTTAATAGTTCTATTAATGCAATGATAGCTAACATTAATTTTAATACTGGCCCATTATCGGGTAGATTTAGTTATTTCACTTCGGCTAATCTTAATATAGGAGTAGGGTATGAAGGTGATGCACTCGCCGCACTATCTGGCCGTCTTCAAAATGCTTACCCTAACTATGTAGATAAAGGTTTATATGCATTTCCTGTTGGAACAATTACTTATCAGGCTAACACAACGAATTTCACTCCACCAAGAGCTTGGAAAGGAGGAGTGTTTTCTGGTTCAGGCGCAGAATTGTCAGCGACATTCGATGTTTATCAGTACGGAGTTATTGATTATTCGGGGTTCTTTAAAACAAAAAATAATCGTCCTCCCGGACAAACTCCTGAATATGTATACATGCTTGATATACCTGATAATCATCCAAATGTTTTCCTACCAGAAGGTTGGTTGGAACAATTGTATAAACCTTGCGGTGTTAAAACTACAGTATATGAATTTATTTTAGGTATGCAAGACTATGCTCAGGCAGCAGTAGATTCTAAACGTTACGCAAGTAATTTACAAAAAACAGAAGTAAATCAGGATGCTTTGTATAAAGATGTAATTAAGAAAAATTATACAAATTTAAAATCTGCTGGAGAAAATTATGTAAATGCTGTGCGATTGTTTACAATTAATGGTCCGTTAATTGACGATGATATTTCAATACTGCTAGGTAATGAATTTATAAATGCGCCTTCGACTGATCTTAAAAGATCTTATGAAGCAATTATATATATGATGTCCGGATTAAACAGTGGAACGCAAAGACGTTGGCTAGAAAATGAAAATTTTATTTCTGAGGCAAAAATGGCACAGTTTGGTTGTCAAACTAAAGGCATAGCACAAGAATACTATAAATTTTTAACAAATGACGGAGTACCAACATCTGCGAATACAGGAATCATTAATCCCAATTATAATCCTTTGGTAACATCGCAAGTTTTTAATGAAGTAAAAGGATATTTAGGAGGCAAATATTTGCCATTAGTAACTGCTATACAAACAGATGCTCCTTTAGTAGGTACTTTATATGCAGGTACCGTGACTGCTTTGCAGTCTCTGGATCAAAAACTTAACACTTCTTTAGCATCAAATTTTGTAAGTGCAACATCTATATTGGCAGATTTTGGTTGGGAAGCTAGACAGGTAGCAATATCTGGCAATTTAACAAAAAATTACAATGATTTTACACAGCAAGTAACAGGGCTAACTTCGGGAACAGCTCCCCAATATTTGTGGGGTAAAAGTTACATGTCGCCTGCAACAGAATATGGCTATGCGTGGGTGCATAATTGGAATGCTTCAACCGGAGCATATACAATTACTAAGATTAATTTAGGACTGTAGACTTCTGTTTAAGATAAAGTAGTAGTTTATATGCCCGGATAAATAACACATTAGCGAGAGATATTATGCAAGGTAAAGACTTATCAGGAATTCACGTAGAAGGACATATTAAAATATGGTGCCCAGATACTAACGAGATCATTATTAATAAACGTAATGCTATTCATTACGAAAATATTAGTATTGCACTTGCTGAAACTATAGCTAATTCAGGTCAAGGTTTCATTTATGAAATGGCGTTTGGCAATGGAGCTACAACAGTAGACCCAACTGGAATCATCACTTATTTGACACCAAATAGCACAGGTATTAATGCTAGTCTTTATAATCAAACATATACCAAAGTAGTAGATGATAGATCCGTAGCCAATTTAGATCCGGTAAGAAACAAAATAGAAACTAGACACGTAACTGGTACAAATTATACCGATGTTTTTGTAACTTGTTTACTTGATTATGGTGAGCCAGCAGGTCAAGAAGCATTTGATAATATTACAAATAATGATAGCGATTTTGTATTTGACGAATTAGGTTTAAGATCCTATAGTACTACAGGACAAAGTAGATTATTAACTCATGTAATCTTTCATCCTGTACAAAAAAGTTTAAACAGATTAATACAAGTAGATTATACTGTACGAATTCAAAGTTTAACTGGTTTAAGTGAGGTTATGTAATGAGTTATAAAATAGATTTTACAGATATTCCAAATAATCCAGCTGGTATTACAATACCAGATCAATCTATTTTACCAGATTACAGTATATCTTTTGTAGGTAAAAATTATACAGGCTACGCAAAAGTTATTTCGGAAAGTTTTTTACATTTATTAGAAAATTTTGCCAGCGCAATAGAACCTCAAAATCCTGTTAAAGGACAACTTTGGTATTTTACTGATTCTAATGCTTTAGAAGATGCACAGCCACAGCTAAAAGTATATGACGGAACTAACTGGCAACCAGCAGGTAACGTTAAAAGGAAACCTAGTCAGCCATTGGTATCTGAAAGTGTTATTGGCGACTTATGGGTAGACACTGCGAACCAACAGTTATATCTATGGTCAGGATCAAGTTGGATTTTAATTGGTCCGCAGTTCAGTGAAGGTACAGTAACTGGTCCTAAAGTTGAATCTATTGTTGATACCCTACTAATTGAAAACTTTGTAATTACTTTTTATGTAAGTGATATTAGAATCGCTATTATCAGTGCTACAGATTTTACTCCAAAACAAACTTTGGAAGGATTTGTTAAAGTAAGACGAGGTATAAATTTAAGAGACACTAATACAGAAGGTGTTACTCCTGAATCTAGTGCTTATAGGATAGTAGGCACAGTCACAAACAGTGAAAAATTGGGTGGCGTTGCATCAACTAGTTTTTTACGAAATGATATTAATGCTACAACTAATGGAACATTTAGTATTAGAAATAATGGTGGCTTAATTATTGGATCAGATTTAAGTGCTAGTCTAACAAATTCTTCTAGTGGTGCAACAGTCTTATATAACAAAACAGAAGGTTCTAGCATTTTCTTAAGAACTAATCAAGATGGTGCATCAAAAGACGTTATAACTGTTACAGGAACTAACGTAGGGATTAATAAAACTAATCCTGTTTATGAATTAGATGTAACAGGAACGATAAGAACAAGTGAAAATCTTTTTGTAGCAGGAACTAATAATGCAGTTGATCTAAATACTGGTTCTTTAAGAACAGCAGGTGGATTAAGTGTACAAAAAAGTTTACAAGTAGGACAAGGAATAACTGTTACTGGTACTATTAATAGTAATAGCATTATTCCAACTGCATCAAACACATTTGATTTAGGATCAGAAAATTATCCTTTTAAAAATATTAATGCAATATCAGTTAAAGCTAATAACTTCGAAGGTAGTTTTGCAGGGCAATTTGTCGGAAATGTTACAGGAAGTTCTAGTAGACTAGCTAGTGCAACTGCTTTTAGATTACAAGGCGAAGTAACTAGTAACACAGTTAACTTTAATGGACTTCAGCCCAACGGAGAAGCTGTTTTTACAACACAGATCAGCCAAGACTTTATTAGTACTAAAGGATTAGTTAATAGTGCCAATAATGATGATTTGTTATTAATTCAAAGACCTTCATCCGGACTACAAAAAATTACCGTAGCAGGGTTTTTAAGTACATCTGGCGTTATACCAGTTGGTTGTATTTTACCTTTTGCAGGACAGGTTATACCAAACGGATTTGTATTGTGCGATGGAAGTGAATATACCATAGCTCAATATACTGAATTATGGCAAGTTATTGGATATGTTTACAAACCGTTAGGACTTTTACAAGGTATTAACACATTTGCAGTACCTGATTTAAGAGGAAGGTTTCCTCTTGGACCTGATAATATGTTTAGTAATAGTCAGGTCACTGATAAAAATGATCCTACAAGTTTAATTTACACTGTCGGAACTAATGCTAATAGAGTTAATGATGCTGCTGCTAATCAGTTAGGAGCAAGTAGTGGTGCAGAAGATATTATTCTTAATATAAATCAACTACCAGAACATCAACACGATATGCGAGCATTAACATCAACAGGAACTAAAGGTCAGCAATACTATGCTATAAGAAATAGTTCGGATCCAGGCGGCGACTTTAATACAGTTTCTCACACAACTAAAGGACCCACTGCATTAAATGAATCACAGTTTTTACCAAACAGTGGAGGAGTTGATAATCCAATTTTAGGTACTCCTGTTAATTTAATGAATCCATACATCACAATGAATTATATAATTTTTACAGGAAGATTCATCTAAGGAACAACAATGACGTATCAAATTAATCTTACAAATGGATCATTACTTACAGAAATAGTAGATAGTGCTATTGATCAAATAGCTACTGATTTAACTCTTATTGGTAAAAATGTTTCTGGATACGGCGAGTATCTAAATGAAAATTTCGTAAAACTTTTAGAAAACTTTGCTAACGAATCTGCTCCAAATAACCCTGTTATTGGACAAATATGGTTTGATACAGCAGAGAATAGATTAAAAGTATATGACGGAAATGGTTTTAGAATAGGCGCAGGTCCTATTGTTAGCGGTAGTCAGCCTGTTAGTTTGTCTCAAGGTGATATTTGGATTGACAGTGTACAAAATCAATTATATTTTTATGATGGAGTAGATTTACAACTAGCCGGACCTATATATAAAGAAGTTCAAGGTATTTGTGGATTTCAAGTAGCTGATATTTTAGATACAGATGGCGCAGGTAAAACTATTGTTAAGATGTATGTAGGTGATACTTTATTAGGCATTTACAGTAAAGATACCTTACCGTTTACGCCTGCTAGTAATATTTCAGGATTCAGCGGACAGATATTTCCAGGATTTAATCAAGGGTCATTGCCTGGATTAAAATGGAGAGTTACTGCTACAGCAGCTGAAGGATTAGTAGATGTTATTGGAAATATTAAAACACCTGCTAATTTTATGAAAACAGATGAGAATACATCTACAACAGGTACTTTAAGTGTGGTTAATACAGCACCTTTGATACTAGGTTTAGATCAAAACGTTGAAATAACCACTGATGTGTTTAGTACAGTTATTCAGAATAATAGTTTAAATGCAAACTTTAGATTGAAGGTTAGAAATAATGCAGGGTATCAAGAACCTATAACGATTCTTACTAATACAAAAAAGTTTGGTATCTTTAAAACCAATCCTGCTTATACTTTAGATGTAGGTGGTGATGTTAGAATTGCTGGAAATTTAGTAGTTGATGGCGGTACTACTTCTATTAGTACAACAAATTTAACAATACAAGATCACCAAATTGAATTAGCCCTTAATAATGACAGTAGTATCAGTGATTCGTATGCAAATCAAGGTGGTATTGTATTAAAAGGTACCACTGACCATACCATGCTATGGGATCAACCTACAACAGCTTGGAAATTTAGTGAAAATTTAAATTTAACTTCGACATCCGGTACTAGTCCTCGAGCATATAGAATTAACGGACAGCCAGTAATTGAATATACAGGTTCAATTTATCAATTAGGAGCAGCAATAAGCTCTGCTCCAGGTATTACATCTATTGGTACACAAAGTAATTTGATTGTAGATAATTTATCTATGAATGACAATACTATTACTGCCATAGACGGTCCTGTTATTTCAGGTGGAAGTATTGATATTAGACTTGAACCAAAAGGTGCAGGAAACGTAGAATTAGTGGGAAGCCCAAGAATTACAGGAATGGCTGATCCTATTTTTGATACTGATGCAACTACTAAGCAATATGTAGAGAATTATACCAGATCTAGAAATATCTGTTTTAGTATGGATATTACAGGGCTGAATAATACTCAAATTGCTACACAATTAGAACAGATAGCACCTGCAAGTTATTATGAATTAGGTACACAATGTAGAATACATTGCACATCTCAGGTAGTAAGCTATCCTGCTGTGGCAGTATCCGTGACAAATAGTCCAGTTTTAACAGGCGATATTGTAAGAGAATATGTGGATGTTGACAAATCTGACAACGTTGGTCCACAGCCAAGCGAGCCAGTATTGAAAGATATTACTGTAAATGCTTTAAACCTTGGTTTAGCTACAATTACAGTAACAAGGATTAATAAATTGTTCGTACTTGTGTCAGACAGTACAACAGCGATTTGGCAACATGTGACAGATTATTAAGATTGGTTTTTAACATAAATAATTGATAAGGGGTAATTTAAATGGCGTATGTAATTGATAGATATAATGGTACAACTATAGCTACTGTAGAAGACGGTACTATTGATACCAGTTTAGACATCAAACTAATTGGAAAAAATTACGCTGGTTACGGCGAAATTCAGAACGAAAATTTTGTACATATTGTAGAGAATTTCGCTGGAGAAACAAAACCTCCAAGACCTTTACCTGGACAACTATGGTATGATACTTTAGCTAAAAAAATTAAATTTTTTAATGCTAGTACATGGAAAGCAGTTGGTGCAGAACCAGCAGCAACTAAGCCAGTTGGTGGTACAGTAGGCGACTTGTGGTGGGATTCTGCTAATAAACAGCTTTATGCGCATGACGGTTCTGATTTTTATCTAGTTGGTCCACAAGCAGCACCTGGACTTGGCACTACGCAAATGAGAGCTAGAACAGTATTAGATACTGACAGTGTTGCTCATGCTATTATTGAAGCTATTGTCGATGATGGCACAGTTTATATTATAAGCAGTGATTCATTTACTCTTAACGGATCTATTAATCCTATACTAGGTTTTTCACAAATCAAAGCAGGTCTTACACTAATTAATACAGGTGTAGATGGAATCACTACAAGCACTGATAGATTCTGGGGAACCGCTAGTAATTCTTTAGCCTTAGACGGATTACCTGCTTCTAATTTTGTAACTAAACTAAACGCACAATTTTTAAATACTGCAAAATTTGTTGACGCTGGATTTAACGTAGGCGATAGCGACGATTTAAATGTTTATGTAACAGGAAGTGACGTTTATATTAAAAATAATATAGGCGATAGAATCGTACTACAAACTACTTCAGGCGGAACACAAACGCCAGTTATTATTTTAGGACCAAATATAGAGCCAGGATTAGATTCTTATTCTAATATTGGCAGTAATGCAAAAAAATATAATTTTGTCTATTGTAACTATTTGTATGGAACAAGCCAAAAAGCTGATACTGTGGCAGTATCAGGAGTCTACAGAAGTGCAGCAGTATCAAATCCTGATGCAGGAGATCCAAACACCGTGGCTGTGAGAACTAGCAATGGCGATTTATGTGCCACAGTATTTAGAGGAACAGCTACTTCTGCGTTATTTGCTGACTTAGCAGAAAAATATCTAGCAGATTTACCTTACGAGACAGGAACAGTAGTTAGTGTTGGCGGATCAGCAGAAGTAACTGCATGTCAAGCAGGTGATAGAGCATTTGGAGCTGTTAGTGCTAATCCTGCGTTTAAAATGAATGATGGATTAGTAGGTGGAACTTATATTGCACTTAAAGGTAGAGTTCCTATTAAAATAGTAGGCCCAGTTGTAAAGGGAGACAAACTAGTAGCAGCAGATGGTGGGTGCGCTGGAGCAGCTCATATACTGCTTAAAGGGACACCGGTAACCTCAAGAACTTTTCCGGATACATTTGCTATAGCTTTAGAATCCAATGGGGATCCTGGAATCAAGCTAGTTGAATGTGTTATTTTGTAAGGAATAAAAATTATGGCAATTACAGCAGCAGATTATAACAATATACGACAAAAAGTTATCGGAGTCCTTGGTACTGGTGCCGGAGGCTACGGACAGGTGAGTCCAATTTT
>JACCDW010628790.1_pt1 | contig 10150 bp, 6 predicted proteins | sample 7449781 | NCBI WGS metagenome assembly JACCDW01 (sample SAMN15323449, study PRJNA562643) | freshwater metagenome | isolation source: river surface water | place: USA:Blue River Watershed | collected 2017-08-18 | reverse complement strand
TAGACGGCAGCGTAATAGATGTTCTCAAAGATCTCACGATTCAGGTCGGCAGCCTCCTTGGAACTCCACGGCAGTCGCATCATCGCAAACACGTCGGCCAAACCCTGAACACCCAACCCAACCGGACGATGCTTCATGTTGGATACCTGAGTCTCGGGCGTCGGGTAGAAGTTCTTATCAATGACCTTGTCCAGGTTGCGAATCAGGATGCGAGTATACTGACGGAGTTTCTCAAAGTTGAAGATGGTCTTTGTTGTCTTGAGCGTATGATACGTACGAGGACCCTCGCCTTCATCTAGACAGATCCTATCGCCGTCAACTTCAATCTTCTCCACAAACTTGGGCAGAGCCAAGCTTCCCAAGTTGCAGACGGCGGTTTCATCTGGAGACGTAAACTCCATGATCTCCGTGCACAGATTGGACGACCGAATTGTGCCTAGGTTTTGCTGGTTGGACTTGGAGTTGGCGGCATCCTTATAACAGAGGTAGGGTGTCCCAGTTTGGATTTGGGCATCCAGAATGAGCTGCCAGAGCTTCTTGGCTGGTATCTGACGACGGAACTTGCCGGCGGCTTCATAAGACTCGTAGAGCTCGACGAACTTGTCTCCCCAGCAGTCCGCGAGACCGGGGCATTCATGAGGACACATAAGACTCCATACCCCATCGGTTTCAACGCGTTGCATGAAGAGATCGGGGATCCACAACCCATAGAACAGATCACGGGCACGTTCTTCTTCTGCTCCAGTATTGAGCTTGAGGCGGAGAAAGTCCTCGATATCTGCGTGCCACGGTTCAAGATAGATTGCAAACGACCCATTTCTCTTTCCTCCTTGGTTGACATACTTCGCGGTATCATTAAACACCTTTAGCATCGGCACAATCCCAGTCGACTTGCCATTGGTACCATTGATGTGCGAATCCTTGGCACGAATGTCGTGGATGGCAAGACCGATACCACCCGCCCACTTGGAAATCTGGGCACAATCACCCAGAGTCTTGTAGATGCCTTGGATGGAATCAGAATCCATCGTCAGCAGGAAGCACGAACTGAGCTGGGGGTGATGAGTACCTGAGTTGAAGAGCGTCGGCGTTGCGTGAATAAAGTAACCTAGAGACAGAGCGTCATACGTCTCCTTGATACGTGCGAAATCAGGTGATGTAGTCTCCGTGCTTCCATGAAGCTGGCAAGCGACACGCATCCACATATGCTGAGGACGCTCACACGCCTTTCCATCCCGAGTGCGGAGGAGATATCCCTTCTCCAGAGTCTTGAATCCAAAGTAATCAAAGTTAAAGTCCCGAGAATAGTCAATCATCTTCTCGAGTTCCTCGTGGTGCTCCGTCAGATCCCAAATGTAGTTGTGCGAAACCAGATAATCCTTTCCGAGACGGTCCACACACTCACGCAGAGTAGAAGGAGTATTCTTCTGATGATTGTCAATCACAATTCGTGCAGCAAGACGACCATAGTTCGGGTGATTCCGTGCCTGCATCATGGCACAGGTCTCGGCAGCAAACTCGTCCAGTTCAGAAGTCTTGATACCATCTGCGATTTGAGAGCAAACCTTCTGTGCAACGAGGTCAGGATTCACATGCTCTAGACCCTTGGCAAGACGCTGGACTCTCTGGAGCACCTGGTCAAACGACACAGGCTCACGAGTCCCGTCACGCTTTGTTACGTAAATATGGTCAGACATGCTAGATACTCTTATCATTCTCCTTACCTGTAAATAGGCAACATTTATTCAGTGATCATACGAGGCACCACATGCATAGCTTCCAGTTCCTGCGTAAAGAGTGCCATCGCGTAAGGCATCTCGATTGTGTCGCGAGATGTATCAACCCTACCATTTTCCTTATCGAACTCGAGCGTTTTTCCATCCGACCGTTCCATGAAACTCTCGCGAATGAACTTGCTCATACCGTGGGTAATCAGAGAATCACGTTCCATTTCACCGATACGCATACCGCCTTCATTGGACCGACCCTGTGTAGGTTGTTTCGTCAACATGGTCTTAGGACCTGTATCGCGATAGTTAATCTTGTCTTCTACCATCTGCTTGAGTCGCTGGTAGTAGATAGGACCCATGAAGATGTCTGCGTCCATCTGTTCACCTGTCATGCCATTGTATAGAACTTCGTGACCATGAGGCTCAAATCCCATCTTCATCAACGCAGCCTTCAAGTCGGGAATACGATTATCCACCGTAAAGGGTGTCGCATCCACGAACGCTCCTAGCTCAATCCCCAATTTATTGGTGCCTGCCTCCAAGAACTGACCCACCGTCATACGCGTAGGAATGCCATGCGGATTAAAGATGAGGTCGGGACGCACACCACGAGATGTAAACGGCATGTCCTCTTCACGCATAATCTGTCCGATGGTACCCTTTTGACTGTGACGACTCGACATCTTGTCGCCTACGATTGGAATGCGGTCTTCTACAATGCGAATCTTCACACCCTTCAGACCAATCATCTTGTCACCGGCAGGGACTAGCGTGGTATATGTGTAGACGGCATCCACGCGTCCAACCTGACCTCGCTTGGGTTCCACAGACACATCGCGATATCCTGTCACGACTCCATTCGCATTTGTAATGGGAGAGAGCATACCAATGAGAATCGTGTCAGGCGTCACCAGAGAATCGACGCGAATAATACCATCTTCATCCAACATCTCATAGTCAAACCCCTCCTTACGTTTGACTTCACGTTTGAGAGGATTGGCAATTTCCGTATGTGTCTCCAACCCAAAATTCAACATCTCTTCCGCATGGTCGTAGCTGTGGTAATACATGGTCTGATACATTCCACGCCGCAGGGATCCCTCGTTCATAATCATGGAGTCCTCCTGATTGTGACCGCCGTACATTGTGATGGCCACAATCGCATTCTCTCCATACGGAAGACAACCACCACGGCCCATCATCTCGTTATACAGCCATGTCTGGGAAATGGGCTTTTGTGGCAGAACCAGAAACTCTCCCATCGTATCGAATCTCTTCATGTAATTTGTGTGATACCAACCTGCGGCTGACTTTTGCTGTTGAATGCTAAAGACAGAACGAGGACCTGGATTGTGGTTCGAGTAGGGCACCATATTCGCAAGGGCCGACATGTTAAAGGACATGTGAATTTCAGATGGAAGGTTTGGGTTATAAGGTGTCATAGAGATACGCAGTGAATCCGATTCGTAGGCATCAATGTAATCCAAGTGATTCTCAATCTCTTTCCATGTTTTCGCACCTCGAATCATCTCGGGTGTCACTCCATCCTGATAAACCGGACGAATAGGACGACCTGCGTCACAGTATATCTTGTATTCGTTATTGACTCGCATCCACGACAGAGATACAGACGGCGGAATCAGTCTCCTCCGACGCACATCGACCATCGCTCTGTGAAGACGCTCCGTATCCCCAATACACACGGCCCACAAGTCAGAGTTGATATAGACCTTCGTCCATTCGGGCTTCCATGTGGAGGGATGAATGTCTTGAACTTCACGAATTAATCCAGTCTCACGCAGAATCTTCTTAATGTCTTCGGCGGGTACTGCAGTAGAAATCTGGGCAAAGATGGCAAGAGACTTCTTGTATCCAATGTCAGACCCGTCGGGAGAATCCACAGGACACATCAGACCAAACTGAGACGCATACAGCCTACGAGGAGGAGCCGTGCTGGTAGACTTGTCAATCTGAAGGTCGGTCTTCCGCAGGTGATGAATCGCTGCGAGGTACGATACACGCATGAGTTCCTGGGAGATACCCACCCGTCCACCCCATGCCCCCTTGAAGGATTTGGACAAGTCATTCAGCATTCGGTATCCCTTCCAGAACCGTCCAATCGTCTCAGGCTCAATGAGGTCGACCAGCTTCTTGTCGCGATATGTTGTAGGATTGAATGTATTGACACGGTCAAGACTCTGAAGCATCTCCTTCCCCGTCTCACGGTAAATATTACGGAACTCCTCAAACATGAGCACACCTGACGTCTTGAATCGCTTGAATTGGAAGCTATCGCGGTCAGACGGTGCCCTGCGACCCAGTTGTACATCTAATCCCATCTTGAGCATCTGACCCAATGCATACGCTTTGCGACGAAATAACGCACCTGTATCTTCTGTGTTGAAATCTATGTGTGAGAAAAGCATCTCGTGTAGTGCTACTACGACTTGAAATTTAGACTTGCTGCGAGTTTGTGATGCTAAAATCTCAAGATCGGTTGCATTTTGCTGACGTAGGAAGTTTTCATGACAAAATACCAGACGGAAAAACAGATTATCATATGCGATTCTTTCTGAATCGGATACTCCTGCTAGAACTGTGTCATATATATCACGATCAGAACATACGCCCAAGGCTCTGAATATGCTAATAAGAGGGACTGGTTGTTCGAATCCTGGAACATTGATAAACGAAGGCGGACCACTCATTGCTAATTCAGATTTTCCAGACAAATCAACATCTTCCTCATCTTTCGCGTATTGGAGGGCACGCTCAGTCGCACGTGCAAGATATCCCTCCCTACCTTCAAGGACTTGTGTTTGTTCAGAGTAACCAAATTTAGATGCCTTGATATCTGATGTGTAATCGGGTATAGTAAGGAAATGTGAATATGGACCACGCACGCCATCCTCTGAAAATGTGCGAATACCTACATAGAATTCTTCGTTAGTTGTGGTTGTGTAATCCAGTTCATAAGCAACTTCCTTTTCAATTAATCCTTTGGTTCCTACTTGTTGTGCCTTGCGTTTGCGAGTTCCTGCATAGAACATGTTATTGCCTAGTAGCTCTTGCGTCAGAAGCACCTTTTCTGCTCCGTCAATGATGAAGTATCCACCCAGTTCATACTTGCACTCTCCAATATCGTAATTCGGCAAACCTGTGAGGTAGCACAGACGACTTCTCAACATCAGTGGAATCTTACCAATCAGTATGTCGGGAAAGGTCTTGGTTTGTGACGTATTGTCTGCAAATGCGAATTCCACTTCAATGTCTGCAAAGATACTTAACGCATAGGTCCGATTGTCCAACCGACACATGTGAGGCACAATGGCACTTCCATCCTCTTCCGTAGGAGGCTCATATCGAATCCTGCTTCCGTCTTTTCCACCAATGTAGACACGCACAAAGCGATTGCCAGGTACTTCCAGCTCAAACGGATTGCTCTTGCGAATGTAGGTTGGAATACCTACATCCAACAAATCATTGAACGAGTCCACGTGATGCTGAATCAGTGGGAATTTCGTATCTCGAAAAAAGGTTCGAAGCACATGTCGTGGGACATCCATTATCTTGTTCTCAGCAAGCATTTTCTAGACTCCTACGAAGAGAGAAGCATGTGGAGCGAGACCAGACGCCCTGAAGTCTTTGATGGAATTGTTGGACATTCCGATGTCAAGCAAACATTGACAGCATATCTCGCGACAAAACCCTTCGACAAGGTTGTTTTGCTTCATGGCCCACCTGGAATCGGAAAGACCACAATAGCCCTCGCAGCGGCACGAACTCATGGGTTTGAAGCTTACGAAGTCAATGCAAGTCGTTCTCTACGAAGTTTTGCCGATGTGGAAACCTTGACCCAATCGTGCCGTCATTCCAAAAGCATATCATCCATGATACGCGGTGACAACTTGCCAACATGTCTGGTGTTGGATGAGGTCGATGGTTCCGATCCTCATGCACAACGAAAGCTAGTGGAATGGATGATAGGTCCAGACCGCAAGGTTCCTGTTCTCATGACATGTAATGAAATTCCTAGAATTATGAAATCGAAAGACCAAATTCAAATTGTACGATGCTATCCACCCAAGCCTACCGACTTAACATTCTTATTTCCTCAGCACGACGTGGTAGCTTTAGCGAAACGCTTCAAGCACGATGTTCGCCGGATACTCCAGTTTCTTCAGTATGGTGATTCGGACGTAATGCCGAGTAATCCAGCCCCGACGGAGTGCTCTCCCGAAGTCGCACATATTCTCCATCAACAAAGGTGGACCGAAACAGATCCCATGGTATTGGCCAACGCGTCCGCACAACCATCTTCCCATTCGCATCATTGAGAATCTTCGCATTGAAGAGCTGAGGCGTTTTGAGAATGTCGGATTTGTTGACAGTATTACGTGTATGGCCCATGACCACGATGGTCTTGTCTTGAGGTGCTTGAACAAGATTCGCAGTCCAGCCATCGGTAAACGCAAGTTCCTCGCCACGAGACTTGTTTGGAAAGCGATGTGATTCCGCATATCGCCTTCGAATCGTATACGTCGCAGCCGTTCCATGCTTGGGTCCATAAGGCCCCACTTCCATAAACACATTCTCATGCGTCAACAGTACGTACATCTGGGAAGAGGCAGCGATATCGGCATCGGGGTTCTTCTGTAAAGTCTCGATGCCAGATGAGATTCGCTCAGGAGGATAGTAGTCATCGTCGTCCCAAAACACAATATAGTCTGCTCCTTCCCGGAGAGCGAGTTCCAAACACTTGTTGCGAAGTTCGCCAATCGTGAGAGGGCTGTATTCGCGATGGTATTGGACGAGCGGACAGTCTTTTGCAACAGACCAATCATACGCTGGACAAGAGGAGTTGTCGACCACAATCCACTTGTCTGGCTTTTGCTTTTGCATAAGCATACAGGTCTTGGAAAATTCCCAACTCCATCGTCTATTCTTCGTCGGAGTACACGCGATTATCATTGTTTGTAGTATTGTTTCCACGGCGTAAGTCCCGAATATCATGGCGGCAAATGGGACACCTCGTATTCATGCTAAACCATTCGTGAATGCACTGCGAATGGAAGCAGTGTCCACAGGCACGAATACGAGTCGCACAGGTCACCCCTTCTTGGCAGATGGCACATGTCTGGTCAGTCACTCCTACATGGTTTTCTGTAGCTGCCTGAATCTGGTCACGCGTAGGCACCACGGGGACAGGGTCCAAGAAATTCCGCATGAAATTGCCACTCGGGTCTAGAATGGAGTTCAGAGGAATATTCATCACAATGCTTTCCGTTCGTGTTGACTGCGACAGATAGAGACGGAGGAGAGCGTAAGCCTGACTGGTGTTTCGCATATGAGCTGCCACAAGATGGTTGCGAGTATTGCCATCCAAAAACCGAATCATACTAAAGAATGCTCTATCCGTCTGCGTCAGTTCGCGAATCAAATCGAGTACAGAATCCTCCATATACATTTTCTCCGAAAGGAATGTATAAATGAATGCTCCACCTCCTCCTCAGGAAACGAGAAAAACGCCAGAGGTATCCGCAACATTAGTCGCACCCGCCACTGGGTTTGGTGCGATTCTCGGTGGACTTGCCATTCTGCCTATCCTCTTTCTGATTATCTTCCACGCGGGTGCCGGCTATCTGTCTTACCAGAAGTTCGGCAACATGGGTTGGGCCTTCCTCGACTTCCTGTTTGCCTATTTCTACTACCCTTACTATGCGTTCTTCCTGACGACTCCTTCTGCTCCTGCTGTCGAACCCATCAACGCCATGATGGGTGGTCTACGGAAGGTGTTTGGAGGTCGCAGGCGTTAAACACGGCGTCTACGTGTCTTCCTACGTGTTCCGCCTTCAGGATTTGTAGGTTCTTCGCTGAGAGGAGTGGAAGGATTCTTCCTCATCATTGCTTGATGTAACAATCCTCCCGCGGAAAAAACTCCTCCGATAGGAATCCATTCCTTGAAATCTTCCTTATTCACCAATTCAACCAACTTATCCACCGTTCCCATTTTCAGAATCTTGTAATTTTCCATTTACTTCTTGGTGAGAAAGGCATCCATAGGACCTCGAGTATTCTTCTTCAACACCTTGAGTAACTGAGGCGACCCTAAGAACATGATGCTCTCCAGCTGTCGCTCCTTCTTGTCTAACAAGGCACGTGTGGCTTCCTCTTCATCTCCCTTGTATTTCTCCAGAAAGCCCTCATACATGGTCGTGTAACTGGGTCTGCGAGGAGGCATATACCCATCCAACTTGTCAATACACAACGCAAACAGTTGGGCAACTGGATTCTGTATCTGATTGCGAATGTAGAACTCGCTGTCGGGTGTGAGTTTGTTCTTCTTGACATACCCAACCTCTTCAATCCGGTCACCCTGTTTCGCCGCCCTCTTGTTCTCAGCCACATACACGAATTGTAACCGATCTCCAACCTTGGGGGCGGTTCCTTTGTCGCGTGCTTCCATTCGGTCTGCCAACACTCTATGAGCAATCTGTCCGGGGTTCTTGTAGTCATCACGCAACGACTTGCTCACAATAAACTTCTCCAGCGGGACCTTGTTCTCCAGCACCTCCAACAACTTCTGATTCACAAACTGTTGTGCCTTTCGCACATCCTTCTCGGTCAGGAGCATATCCAAAGCACCGCCAAACACGTCCTTGACAATCGGAGCGTTATCCCGTCTCTTCAGCACGATGCCCATGCTCTTGCGTTTGGGCTTCGCATTCGCATCCTCCTCATACATCATTCCAACGTATCGCTTACGGCAGAAGAGGATGAACGGATAGAAAGTCTTCTCGTAGGCAATCTTGTAGGGCTTACGGCATTGGGATGTAATTCTCTTGCCCGCGGCGAGACCGAGCCGGATGGACTCCGCGAGATCTTTCGTGGGGAACTTGATGAAGATAGAGTCGGTATCTCCGTACACAACATCGGCTCCGAATTCTGTTTCGACAATGTGCTTGGCCAAATGCAGGGCTTTGCGTCCTGCTGCGGTGGTAGAGGCTGCGACACATAGTTTTCGGATTGGGGACGTACGCGAGCCACATTGCCCGTAAACAGAGTTTGCAACGACCTTATAAGCAAGCTGAAGACCGTTGAAGACGGAGCGTTGGGATTCATCGTAGTTACTGCTATCCTCCATCTTCTCCTTGAACTCCTTTCGTTTTTTCAGCAGAATGTCCAGTGTCTTGGGTAGAACGCCAACAGTCATCGGGTTGTCGTTGGGTTGGACAAACGTACAGATTGTCTTGCCTATGATGGTTCCCTTCTCGTCCTTGTTGTCATACTCAATGTCCTCCAAGACATACCCCTTCTCCTTCAACGCAGCAATCTCTGCCTGCGAGAGTCCGTCGTGGAAGGTCTTGTTCCCATCATTGTCAAACGCACGCTCACAAATGAACGTGTCTGGACTCAGATTGTAACTAATCATGTTGGTCGGATACAACGAATTGAAATCCAGCACGGAGATAGGCTGGTCGAGATACATGCCAATCTTGGGAGGAAGCACAATCGCACCCTCGTAGCCCGTGTCGTCGTCAATCGCATGTTGGACCCTCAGAATCTGGTCACGCTGAGATGCGTAGTAGACCACCGCACTGAAGATCTTGATACCCTGACCACGTCGCAGCACATACTCCATCGGCACCTTACAAACATCGGCCATGCCGCGAGCATTGACAATTGTGTCCAACTTGGCCATCAGAGTCAGCACCAGATCGCAATCCTGAATACAGTATTTCGCTATCCTTGCCCGTCCAGCAGGACCTCCATTCGCATGAAGCTCAAACAATTCGTGTGGCTCTACATCATCCTTCGAGAAGGTCCATTCCAGAGACTTTCGGTCCTTGTCGGAGAGGTCGGTAAAGAGACCTGTGGGACATTCAATGGTGAAGCCCTTTGGATCGACTGCTGTAACTCGGTATTTCTCGCCCTCATGGTATGGATCTGTCGTATTTCCAACAATATCAAACCGAACATAATTCCCCACTCCCAAGCCCCGAGTACTCTTCGTGGTGACCCGCCCATCCTTGTAGTCTATTACTTTGTCTCGCAGAAACACACTTGCGACCGAGTCCAGCTTGAAGGAATCCAAACTATGCTCACGTCTCATGTTCAGCAACAAGTCCAGACCCAGACGTCCACGCAGAGTTAGGAATCGCAGGTCATACTTGCCAGAGGCCAGCTCAAACTTCTTGGTCTCGCTGAACTTGACTCTCCAACTGTCACCCACCTTGGTCTTGGACTGGTAACGCGAGAAGTCAACTTCCTCCAAGATACCCAGACGCTTACACCTGTCCTCGATATACGCATCATCAAAACCAAAGGTGTTATACCCGCACATCACATCGGGGTTCTGCGACCGGATTTCAAAGGCAAAGCGCCGAAGCATATCCTCCTCACTTCTACACCCGAGGAAC
>JACCDW010345133.1_pt1 | contig 10150 bp, 7 predicted proteins | sample 7449781 | NCBI WGS metagenome assembly JACCDW01 (sample SAMN15323449, study PRJNA562643) | freshwater metagenome | isolation source: river surface water | place: USA:Blue River Watershed | collected 2017-08-18 | reverse complement strand
TAATTCTTGATGGACTTCTCGGCATCTTTGCCCATCGTTGCCAGGGTTTCGAGCGCGAGATAGGGATGAATCGCTTCGGCGCCATAACCACCGAGTAGCGCGAAGTGATGGACTTCGCGTGCCGATCCGGTTTCGACCACGATGCCGGTATTGGTGCGTAGGCCTTCACGAATGAGGTGCTGGTGAATCGCCGACGTCGCGAGCAACGCTGGAATCGCTACGTGTTCGCTGTCAACGTTGCGATCCGTAAGGATGAGCACAGTTGTGCCACTCTTGACCGCGTCAACTGCACGCGCACACAAAGCCGCGAGGCGAGCCTCGATGCCGTCCGCGCCCCAAGCGACTGGGTAGCTGATGTTTAGTTCGGAGCTACGGAATTTGTCGCCGGTCACCTCTGAAATAGCTCGGATCCGCGCCATTTCTTTGAAGTCCAGAATGGGTTGCGTCACTTCGAGACGGAGAGGTGGGTTGACGTTATTGATGTCTAACAGGTTCGGCTTGGGGCCAATAAACGACACCAGCGACATCACCATCTGTTCACGGATGGGGTCGATGGGCGGGTTTGTCACCTGTGCAAACAGCTGACGGAAATAGTTGTAAAAAGGTTTGGCTCGGCTCGACAAGATCGCGAGTGGCGCATCATTACCCATCGAGCCAATTGCTTCTTCACCCGATTCGGCCATGACTTCGAGCACGAATTTGTAATCTTCTTGGGTCCAGCCAAAGGCTTGTTGACGATCGAGCAGTGACGCTGGTGCGCCAATCGGTGCGTCAACTTTCGTTGGAGCAGGCAAGGAGTCGAGCTTGACGCGTAAACGATCGATCCATTGGCGATAAGGGCGCGAACTCGCCAGCTGGGCTTTGATTTCAGCGTCGTCGATGATGCGACCCTGTTCAAGGTCGATCAAGAACATCTTCCCTGGCTGAAGGCGCCACTTTTTGACGATGCGGTTCTCTGGAATTGGCAGGGTGCCTGCTTCCGATGCCATGATGACCATGTCGTCATCGGTGATGAGGTAGCGAGCAGGACGCAGTCCGTTACGGTCGAGTGTTGCGCCAATTTGGCGACCATCCGTAAAGGCGACAGCTGCTGGGCCGTCCCATGGCTCCATCATCGCGGCGTGATACTCATAAAACGCGCGGCGGCTAGGATCCATGTGTGTGTGCTGTTCCCACGCTTCTGGGATCATCATCATCATCGCGTGTGCGAGCGAATAACCCGACATGACGAGCAGTTCGAGACAATTGTCAAAGGTCGCTGTATCAGATTGACCTTCATAAACAATTGGATAAAGTTTTTTGAGATCATCACCCAAGACAGCGGATTGCATCATGCCTTCGCGGGCACGCAACCAATTGAAATTGCCTTTGACGGTGTTGATTTCGCCGTTGTGCGCGATCATCCGATATGGGTGCGCGAGTGGCCAAGCGGGGAACGTGTTTGTTGAGAAGCGCTGGTGAACAAGTGCGACGGCAGATACAGTGAGTGGGTCGGCCAGATCGCGGTAATAGCGACCGACTTGATCGGCAAGTAATAATCCTTTGTATACGACAGTGCGTACTGACGCCGAGGGCACGAAATATTCTTTTCCGTGCGCGAGGCCCATGGCTTGAATCGCGTGACTCGCTGTTTTACGAATCACGTAGAGTTTGCGCTCTAGTGCGTCGGGCACCATCACGTCAGCGCCGCGACCAATGAATAACTGGCGGATAACGGGCTCACAGGCACGCACTGTGGGCGACATCGGCATATCGGTGTCTACAGGGACATCGCGCCAGCCCAAAACGACCTGCCCCTCAGCCCGGACGGAGCGTTCGAGCTCCTGTTCGCACGCGAGACGCGACGCAATTTCTTTAGGCAAGAACACCATTGCAACGCCATACTCGCCTGGTGCCGGCAAGGTAATGTTTTGTTTGGCGAGGTCTTGGCGATAAAACGCATCGGGGATCTGAATCAGGATGCCTGCGCCGTCACCCATTAGTTTGTCGGCACCCACTGCGCCACGATGGTCGAGGTTTTCAAGGATCTTCAAGCCTTGTTCGATGATCGCGTGCGTCTTGTTTCCCTTGATGTGTGCCACGAAACCTACGCCGCAAGCGTCGTGCTCATTGTGAGGTGAGTACAAGCCCTGAGCGGCAGGCATTCCCGATTGAGCGGGCGCTACAGTCGGTATTGGCTTAGCAGGATGAAAATTCAGTGGGAAGGTCGACATAAAAAGCTCCGAAGGCTTGCGCCATGTTGCAGTGCGAGGGCGCAACAATACGCTTGCTTTTGCGGCAGCGCAAGAAAATTAATTAGGGTGCGTCCCCAATTAACAGAGAGTAGACATTGGTGGTTCTTAATTAGGGACGTACCATACAGATCGGCACTACGTTGGTGCTATGGATGACTTTTTAGGCCGTCCCCGTTTCTCTGGTTGAACGCGTCGATTGGCAATTTTGCCGAGTTCGACAAGGAACGCATCATCGCCTAGCCCCCATTGACCCCGCAAACAACTCTCCAATTGCGCATCTTGCGAAGGCGTGTTGCCTTCCTGAAGAAGTTTCCGGTATACCGCTTGTCGATCGAAGGGTGTGTTCCCGCAGCTCCAGTAGTCTGCGTGCGGATGCAACCCGACCGCCGAGGCACCGACGCTGCCGGTATGGGCACCTGCAGAAGACCAGCGCCAAGTCTCAGCCTCGCTCACCAGCCCCTCTCGGACGGGTTGGCGTTCGAGCCATATTAGACAGCGCAACAGCCAGTGTTGCGGCTGTGGGATGGTGGAATGAAAACGCCCATCGAATACGCGCCCAGTCTGGAGTCGGCTCGCCAAATGTCGTCCTACCTGTTGGACACTGCGCGCTAGGCTTGCGGAGTCACCAGGCGTCGCGAGAATCGTCAGGCTGCTATGGGTCACCACCCAGCCGTGTAAAAGAGTGTCACTTTCAGCCAGGGCAAGCCGCAGCCACCGTCCGATATCTGAAAACTGACGTTCCAAGGACTGGCGCGCATCCTCATCTGTCCTGTGCGTGAATTGTGCCTGGGCGAGTTGAGCAAACCCGTCGGCGTAAAGTCGGACCAACCTAGCCATTGATGAGGTACAAGCCCTGACTCAGGGCTTTCTGAGCTTGTAGAAAAGATTGGGCTCACTGACGATGTAGATATTGCCATCATCGTCTGTCGCGATTCCTTCAGGGCGAGGCAAGGGCTTGCTGCTGCCCTTCGCAGATAGTGAAAGCATTCCCTTACCTTCTCCGCTATCACCATCCAGTTGGACAATGAGTTGGGACTCCTCGCTCAACAGGTATACACGCCCCGTTGTTGGGTCGACTTCCACAGAGGACAGATCGGTTGCGAAGGGAACCTCATTGAGCCAATGGCTGATATTTTCGATTCGCAGGCCTCGGGAATCGGCAGACTGCAGATTATTCAGACCGCTGATGCGGTATAGCGCGCGTGGGCTGTGCTCTTTGGAAAGGTAGAGGCGATCGCGCTTGAGGTCGTAACCAAGACCGTTGAAACCATAGTTCGCGTCCTCGCCCTCGGTAAAGCGTAATAACAACGCAAAAGCGCGGGTGACGTCCAAGACCTGAGGCGTCGGCGGTACTTCCGTGACCACTACGCGGTTGCGACGTCCATTCACCAACGCCAGCTTGCTTCCCCCGAGCCAAGCTACTCCGTCAATATCGGACATGCCTTTAACGGGATAAGTCGCTAACACCTGGCCATCGGTCGAAAGCGCGATCAGCGCTGCAGGCTTGTTCACGACGGTCCAAAGGCGCTTTTGCAGCGGATCATAAGTGAGGCCAGAGAACTTCCCGCCAGTGGCTATGTCAACAACTTTGGGTTCGGTCGGGCCGGCATAACCAGTGAGGGTGTTGCCACCAGCCTCCGCAATTTTCTTTTCCCAGGCAGCCTGTTTGGCTGCCAAGCCCGAGATCCATCGGTAGGCGACTTGCTCAGCGTGGTAGTAGCGCACACCGATGTAGGTCGCCCAGCCTACGCCGATGACGAGTAGGCAAGCGAGCAGGATCTTTGAAAGAAATTTGACTAAATCGGACATACCTAAATCCAGGAGCGGGCGTTGCGACGACCATGTGATGAGGCCTTACGCCCAGAGCAGAGTGAGATTAACACCCTCACAAGAATTGCGGAACTTTTGGGTAATTTAGCCGTCTTATTAGCACTCGCTAGCTCTGAGTGCTAAAATGGCACCACAAGCTCCGAGGTTAGGAGTCGCGTAAATGACAACGAGTTCTACCGCTTTGACACTGCAGCCTTCACAACTGGCCATGGCAATATCGAATCCCGGTGCGCTGGGAACGATCGACGCCTATATTTCGACCGTCAATCGACTGCCGATGCTTTCGGCCGAGCAGGAGAATGATCTTGCGCGCCGTTTGCGTGACGAGCAGGATATTGCGGCTGCGCGTGAACTCGTCTTGTCGCATCTTCGTTTAGTTGTATCCGTGGCGAGGCAATATCTCGGCTACGGCCTACCTCATGCAGACCTGATTCAAGAGGGTAACGTCGGCCTGATGAAGGCTGTTAAACGGTTTGACCCCGAGCGAGGCGTGCGGTTGGTATCTTTTGCCGTCCATTGGATCAAGGCTGAAATTCACGAATACATCGTGCGGAACTGGCGGATGGTGAAAGTTGCAACCACGAAGGCGCAACGTAAGCTTTTCTTTAACTTGCGCAGTATGCGACCCGACGGACAAACCCTCGATCCTCGGCAAGTGGATGAAATCGCTGCGAATTTGAATGTACGCAGCGAAGATGTGCGTGAGATGGAGGTCCGTTTGTCCGGGCGTGAAATCTCGCTCGAGAACCAAAATGATGATGACGAGGCCTACGCGCCGATCGCCTATCTTTCTGATAATGGACGTGCGGATCCCACACAGGTTCTCGCCCGACGAGACGAGGACGTCATGCACGGCACTGGTCTTGAAAAGGCGCTCGAGCAGCTAGATGAGCGTTCGCAACGCATCGTTCGCGCGCGCTGGTTGCAGGACGACGGTGGGGCGACTTTGCATGATTTGGCTGAAGAGTTCGGTGTATCTGCCGAGCGGATTCGGCAAATTGAAGTCGCTGCGATGAAAAAAATGCGGGTGGCCCTCAGCGCTTAAGCTTGAGGTGCCCGGCGCCATAAGTCCTCGGTTAACACAATCGAGGCTTCCAGCGTGAAGTCCCCCGCCAGCAGCATTTCATAGATTCTTGTCGGCGTGAAACAGTCTATCTCCATGACTTCACCATCCCTATTTTTGGGTGCTGTGTCATCTGTGAGTACACACTCACAAGTGAGAACTTCCTCGTATTGATACCCCTCTGGGATTTGCCGTTTCATCCGAGCGATCGTTCGTAGGGGCGAGCGGGTTGCGATGTCGGCGACGTCCAGTCCAGCCTCCTCATCCGCCTCTCGTTCCAACGCTAGGTCAATTGGCTCGCCCGCGCTGACTAGACCACCAACTAGGGTGTCCCACATGCCCGGATCAGTCGCCTTGGTGAGTGATCGACGCGCAACCCAAAGCTTGCCGTCTTGGGACCAGCCGCTGAGGTGAACGGCTTGGGTCATCAGCCCTAGGGGGCGCATGACCCCACGTTCGATCGCCGCAATTGGGCGGCTATCGGGGGCATCCGGCAGCACGTCTAACAACTCATTGCGCCAGCCTGGTGTTTTGCCAGCCCGCCTCAAGACGTTGGCGATTTCGGCTAACAAGTTGTCCAGCGACCGCCCAGGCTCCAGATCACGGCCAAAGTCAGCGCGATCGGTTGTAACAGCGACCCCTGCCATACCAGTGATCGGAGCAATGGCGCCTGTAAATAGGAATCCGCAGTGATGCCCCGCAATAAATAGGGGCAGGGATCCATGATGCGGCGCTTGCGTTGCGCGCGCCAGAAGCGCCTGAAGAAGGCGGAATAGGTCGTCTTTTTTGGGAAAACTGTTGGACTGTTGCATCGAGATTTGTCGCCAAGTGGGGTCAAACGATTGTAGTGCAGCACTCTAGACAAGCCTCCGCTATAATCCCACCCGTTTCCATACGATACGCGGGCTTGTACGTGCGTGAAGTTGTCATGCCGTGAGCCCTCTAATAATTCTTGTGCGGTATCTGCGCGGGGCATCGCGATCCCTAAACAGAGAAGCGCAATGTGTTTCGAGGTAAGCATGAAGAAGTTGAGAGGGTTGCTGGGTGCCTGTGCCATGTTTTGGATTGGCGCCGTCAGTGCACAAGTTAAAGACATGCCGGGTGGCCCGCGTGTCAATCAGCTCAATCTCCCCGAGGGAGTCAACCAGATCGCGCGCGATGTCGCGTGGTTGCATTGGTTCATGCTCATTGTTTGCTTAGTGATTTTCGTCGCCGTGTTCGGGGTGATGTTCTACTCGATCTGGGCGCATCGCAAATCAAAAGGCCATAAACCTGCGACCTTCCATGAGCACATGGGCGTTGAAGTTGCCTGGACTGTCGTGCCATTCTTGATCGTGATTGCGATGGCCTTGCCCGCAACGCGCACAGTGGTTGCCATGAAAGATACGAGCGGTGCAGATTTGACCGTCAAGGTCACTGGCTATCAGTGGAAGTGGGGCTACGAGTACGTTGATGGTCCTGCAACGGGTGTAAAAATCCTGTCAAACCTCTCTACACCACGTGCGCAGATTGAAGGCCGTGAGCCAAAGGGTCCTATGTATTTGATGGAAGTGGATAACCCGTTGGTCGTGCCAGTGGGTAAAAAGATCCGCGTGGCTGTGACAGCTGGCGACGTCATTCATTCTTGGATGGTTCCGGATCTTGCGGTTAAACAAGACGCGATCCCCGGCTTCGTCCGTAATACGTGGTTCCGCGCCGACAAGATCGGTGAGTACCGTGGGCAGTGTGCGGAGCTATGCGGTAAAGACCATGCTTTCATGCCAATCGTTGTGAAGGTTGTGTCTGAAGCAGACTACGCGAAGTGGGCCGAAGAACAGAAGAAGCTCCTCGCCGCGCAAGCCGATGATCCTAATAAGGAATGGACGGGCCCCGAATTGATTGCCCGCGGCGAGAAGGTCTATGCCGCGAATTGCGTAGCGTGTCACCAAGGTAGTGGAAAAGGTGTTGTGGGTGCGTTCCCAGCGCTGGATGGCAGCAAGATAGTGATGGGTCCGAAAGCTGAGAACATTCAGATTTTGCTAAAGGGTAAGCCTGGCACTGCGATGCAATCCTTCGCGGCCCAGCTCAATGACGTTGAAATTGCCGCTGTGATTACCTACACACGCGCAGCTTGGGCAAACGCAGGAAAAGGCCAGGATCCAGTGGTAGCGCCAGCGGATATCAAGGCGGCACGATAGTTAGTTGTGGAGTGATGCGGCCGCATATTGTTGCGGCTGTTCATAAAGATGCGTTGATCACCGATTGCAGTTCGGTGACAGCTTAAAGCGGGATAGGAGTCTAATATGAGTAGCGTTCCAGCAGATCACATCGCAGGTCACGGGCACAGTCATGGTCACGACCACGCACACGGTCACGACCACGCACACGGTCACGACCATCATGGTCCATCCTTGCATGGTTGGCGCCGTTGGTTGTTCGCGACCAACCACAAAGACATCGGAACGATGTACCTGATTTTTTCGTTCACGATGCTCATGATTGGCGGACTCCTCGCATTGCTGCTGCGTACGGAATTGTTCCAGCCTGGGCTGCAGTTCTTCCGTCCAGAGTTGTTTAACCAATTCACAACGATGCACGGTTTGATTATGGTGTTCGGCGCGATCATGCCCGCGTTCGTTGGCTTTGCGAACTGGATGATTCCATTGCAGATCGGTGCCTCGGACATGGCCTTTGCGCGGATGAACAACTTCAGTTTCTGGCTCTTACCCGTCGCTGGCGTCTTGTTATCCACCTCGTTTTTTGTTCCTGGTGGCGCAACGGCTGCGGGCTGGACGCTTTATGCACCGTTGACTGCCCAGATGGGTCCAGGAATGGACTTGGCCATTTTCGCGGTGCACATCATGGGCGCCTCCTCCATCATGGGTGCAATTAACATCGTCGTGACGATCTTGAACATGCGTGCGCCAGGCATGACCCTGATGAAGATGCCGTTGTTTTGCTGGACCTGGTTGATTACGGCGTATCTTCTGATTGCTGTGATGCCTGTGTTGGCTGCGGCGATCACCATGGTTCTGACTGACCGTCACTTCGGTACGGGCTTTTTTAACGCAGCTGTTGGTGGTGATCCGGTTCTGTATCAGCATATTTTCTGGTTCTTCGGTCACCCCGAGGTGTACATCATGATTCTGCCGGCTTTTGGCATTGTGTCGGCAATCGTCCCAGCTTTTGCGCGTAAGAAGCTGTTTGGCTATGCCTCAATGGTTTACGCCACGGCATCCATCGCGATCCTTTCGTTCATCGTCTGGGCGCACCACATGTTTGCGACCGGTATGCCGGTGACGGGCCAGCTCTATTTCATGTATGCAACGATGTTGATTTCCATCCCCACGGGTGTGAAGGTGTTCAACTGGGTGGCAACGATGTGGCGCGGTTCGATGACCTTTGAAACTCCGATGTTGTTTTCGGTTGGTTTTATTTTCGTGTTCACGATCGGTGGTTTCACAGGCCTGATCTTATCGATGGCCCCCATTGATATTCAAGTGCACGATACGTATTACGTTGTCGCACACTTCCACTATGTGTTGGTGGCAGGCTCCTTGTTTGCGTTGTTTGCGGGTACCTACTACTGGCTGCCCAAGTGGTCCGGGTACATGTACGACGAGCGTTTGGGCAAGTGGCATTTCTGGATGAGCATGATCTCTTTCAACATCACGTTCTTCCCAATGCACTTTATGGGCTTGGCCGGTATGCCACGTCGTTATGCTGATTACGCGGCGCAGTTCACCGACTTCCATCAAATTGCAACGATCGGTGCGTTCTGGTTTGGCCTGTCGCAGCTTTTGTTCCTATATATCGTGCTTAAAGCATATGCAGGCAAAGGTCAGCACGCCCCAGCGAAGCCTTGGGAAGGTGCTGAAGGATTGGAGTGGACGGTGCCTTCGCCAGCCCCATTCCATACCTTCGAAACACCTCCTGAAGTTAAGTAAGACGCCAAAGATGACACCTGAACAACGTAAGAAAAATAGACGAGCGGGGTTGATATTTTTAGTGCTCGTGCTTGCGTTGTTTGGTTGGACAATTGGACGTCAGTTTTATACGCATTTTTTTGCTTGAACATAACGGATAACAATCAGTTATGAGCGAGGATCTCAAGCAGTTGGCTCAGCGCAAGCTGAACTTCTTTCAAACGCTCAAGGCGATTGCTTGGGCGATGTTTGGGGTCAGAAAAGGCTCGGGCTACCAAGAGGATATGGCGAAACTTAACCCTGTTCACTTGGTGATAGCAGGTTTGTTGTTCGGAGTAATTTTTGTGACCAGCCTCGTGATGATCGTAGGTTGGGTGGTATCCAGTTTTAAATAATTTAACTATTCGTAGCATGGAGAACACTATGAGTGCATCCCACTCTGCCCACGGTAAAGAGGCACCCTATTATTACGTGCCGGCCGACTCTGCGCACCCTGTGCGCGCGAGCGTCTGTCTGTTGGTCGTGATGCTTGGGGCCTCTGCTTGGGTCAACGGTATTGGCACCGCAAAATGGGCAGTATTTGCGGGATTGCTAGGGCTGTTTGTGGTGCTCTACAACTGGTTTGGTGATGCAATCCATGAGTCCGAGACGGGCTTAAATAGTAAGCGTATTGACGTCTCGTACCGCTGGAGCATGAGCTGGTTCATTTTTTCTGAAGTGATGTTCTTTGCCGCGTTCTTTGGCGCGCTCTGGTACACACGGACGATTACGCTGCCTTGGCTCGGCGACTTGGACCACAAGCAATTGTTGTGGCCTGACTTCAATGCCGTGTGGCCGAACCTTGGCCCAGCCGGTGTCGTTGAGTCATTCCAAACAATGGGTCCTTTCTGGTTGCCAACGATCAACACCGCTCTATTGTTGAGTTCCGGCGTGACGCTGACGATCTCTCACCATGCTTTGCGTGAAAACCATCGCGGCAAGGCAAGCTTCTGGTTGTTTGCGACGATTTTGTTGGGCTTTGTCTTCGTGGCCTGCCAGGCCTATGAGTACTGCCATGCATACACCGACTTAAACCTGAAGTTCAACTCGGGCGCCTACGGTTCGTTATTCTTTATGTT
>JACCDW011441841.1_pt1 | contig 10151 bp, 14 predicted proteins | sample 7449781 | NCBI WGS metagenome assembly JACCDW01 (sample SAMN15323449, study PRJNA562643) | freshwater metagenome | isolation source: river surface water | place: USA:Blue River Watershed | collected 2017-08-18 | reverse complement strand
CAGGCATTAGATGGACTGTATCTAGTAAAGAACAACTAGACCTTCACGAAGAACTTCCTGCAGGCAACTACGTCATTAAACAAAATGAAATGACTGGACAACTGTATCTCGAACAAATCGAAAGTTTCGAAGTTACAGGTAAGCTATACGGAGATACTGTAAAGAATACACATCGTATTCTTTCTACTTTTAATGACAGAGATTCTGGTACAGGGGTAATGCTAGCCGGTGAAAAAGGATCAGGTAAGTCGTTGCTTGCTAAGAATATCAGCTACGAAGCATATAAGCAAGGTATTCCTACCATTGTCATTAACTCGCCATGGTGCGGCGATAAATTTAATGCATTTATTCAATCAATCGAACAACCATGCATTATCATGTTTGATGAGTACGAAAAGATTTACGATAATGACGATCAAGAAAAAATGCTGACTCTACTGGACGGTGTATTTCCAAGTAAGAAACTTTTCATTCTTACTTGTAATGACAAGTGGCGTGTTAATCAACACATGCGTAATCGCCCAGGCCGAATTTTCTACATGCTGGACTTTAAAGGTTTGTCTGCAGAATTTATCAGAGAGTATTGCCAAGATAAACTTAATGACAAAGAACATATCGAACGCATTGTACAAATTGCAGGAACGTTTGATCAGTTTAACTTCGATATGCTCAAAGCACTTGTCGAAGAAATGAATCGTTACAATGAAACACCGCAAGAATCTATGCGTATGCTCAATACTAAACCTGAGTTTAGTAATGAATCTAAGTACAATGTTAAAATTCTAATCAACGGAAATGAAATTGAGGAAAATAAACTTGACACTAAAGAGTGGAGAGGCAATCCTCTTCAAAGTGGTTTCGCTGTTGATTATAAATGCGATGTAGATTCCGACGACGATGACGACAGCGATTGGCAGTGGGAAAGAGTGTCTTTCACTTCACAAGATTTGAAGAAAATTGAAATGGATGGCACTAGATACATTTTCATCGACGACGAAGGTAATAAAGCTGTATTAAGTAAAATTAAAGAAAAAGATTATCGTTATTGGGATGCTTTTTAATATGAGAGACGATAGGAGAAATGCAATGCGTCACGTAAATTTAAATAGAGACGAACTACTTGGTATTGTTCGGAAGAATAAAGAAAAACATATCAAAGAGTATGACGAGTCTGTTAAAGACTATATCAAGGCTGCTCTTAAACTTGCACAAGATAATTTAGCAAAAGCTAAAAGCAAAGACTTAAACGAGATTTCTACTATTAAGTCTTTGCCTTCAAAGCCTGTAAGCTATGAGGACAGTTACACTCGCGCAATTCGTATGCTTGAACTTAGTGTAGACGATGTAATTGAATTAGAAGAACATATTTTTAACCAATTAGTGTTAGATGAATGGCAATGGAAAAATCAGTTCATTACTGCTAGTGCAATGTATAAGAGTATATCATGAGTTACGAATTACCTATCGAAATGAGTTCAAGCCTTTCTTCAGAATTAGTCAAAAAAATTATAACAGATTCTGTTGAAGAAAAAACAGGTATGTTAGTAGACAGTATTTCTGAATTGTACGAAGATGGGATATTTACAGGATTTAAAGTAAACTTCCAGGCTCAAACTAATTCAGGAAATAAAAGCTGGCGTCCAACTATTTGGAGGTAAATATTCAAGGCAGACCCGTAATCATATTCTGCCTCCGCTGACGCGAAAACGGGATGGGCTGCGCTCACGGGGTTTGTTACTCTTCCTGACACAAAAAAGAGTAATATTAATTTTAAGGAAACTGTTGTGAGATATTTAATAGTTTTTTTATTGTTAACTGGATGTTCTAGTAAATATGATGAATGTATTGAGCAACAAAAAGCTGAATACAGAGAAAGAAATCCTAAGGCTAGCTACGGCCAGGTGCAAAGTCGTCAACAAGACTTTGAATTAATGTGTAGCAAATTTAAAGGAAAATAAAATGTCATAGATTGAATTTGCATGTAAGGATGTAGTGTTTCATTTTAATAAGAAGCACTTAGAAGATCAGACCATTCCTATGTGGGTCTTAAAATTTCATGGGGAAACTTATTACGTCAATCATGTGGATTGTGAACTTTCTTGGAGCACTAAGGAAACACCGGATAATTCACACACAAAAGGCAGTATCAAAGTCAAAGATGCACTATTGCAAATTGATGGAGATAACAATGCACGTCTATCTAAATTATCAATAATCGATAAAGTAAGACTCCGAAATCAGAAGTTAGGTATTACTCGAATTATAGTTAAAGAAGGAAAAGATTTTTGGAAATTTAAAGAATCTTTACAACAATTCAAAATCAAACACGGTCCAATTAAAAGTATCGGCGGTGCCTGTAGCAGTACATTTTACATAACTGATATTTTAGACAAGAAGCATTATACTATGTTAGGAATTGCAATGGCAGATAGTCCTAGTTTTAGAATGCTTATGCCAAATGAAGGTTATTATAAAACATATGATGATCCAAAATATGCTTTAAGAGAACATATTTGGGAGGAAGAATTAGATGACGACGAAGACGATTAAAGTTGCATTTAAGCAACTTGGTGAATTTAGTGATGATAAACAACGGTGGAATTTGAAACACGGTCCTTATCGAAGAGATTATGACGGATATTGGATACCAATTTATGATAATCCCAAAATGTCTTTTCTGTTGTTAAAATACAACATTGACAAATGAGTGGATTGACTATATAATAGCTACATAACGTAACAAATTCCATTCAACACACAGAGCGAGGTTATATGATTATTAACAATGCACCGCAAAACGAAGCAGTTCTTTCCAATGTTGGAGAAATTGGTGAGTTCCGTATTCGCAATTCAGCTAAGGCTTTTAGCATCTTGTCTAGCGGCTTGTATGCTAACAAGATTAAGGCTATCATACGTGAACTGTCGTGTAATGCTGTAGACAGCCATGTTGCTGCAGGCAAAGCAGATACACCGTTCGATGTGCATCTTCCTAACCAACTTGAGCCGTGGTTTGCAATTCGCGACTATGGTACTGGACTTAATCACGAACAAGTTACAAACATTTATACGACTTATTTTGATTCTACCAAAACTTCAAGCAATGATTTTATTGGTGCGTTAGGGTTGGGTAGTAAGTCTCCTTTCTCGTATACCGATAACTTTTCAATAACTGCAATCAAAGACGGTAAGAAAGGTATTTATACTGCATTTATTAACGAGCAAGGTGTTCCTTCTATTGCACTAATGATGGAAGAAAATACTGACGAGCCAAATGGTGTTGAAGTAAAATTTAGTGTTAATGATCCGTGGGATTTTCAAAAATTTGTTTACGAAGCGCAAAGTGTTTATCGTTATTTTGCGTTGAAACCTGTTGTTAATAATTCGTTTAAATTTGAAGAAGTACAGTATGATGTAAAAGATATTGCTCCAGGCGTCCATTCTCTTAAGAACGGTGACCGTCAGTCTGTAGCAGTTATGGGTAATATTGCATATCCGATTGACCTTCCTAACAGTGAATCAATGGGTGCATTGTCCGAACTGCTATGGTGTAATCTGGAACTTCATTTTGAAATTGGTGAACTAGATTTTCAAGCTAGCCGCGAAGGATTGTCGTATATTCCTCAAACTATTAACGCAATCAAAGCAAAACTTTTGCAGGTAGTTGATAAGCTGACTGTTCGTCTTGCAGAAGAAGCTGATAAGATTGATAACTTATGGGAACGTGCCGAGTTTTTGATGAAAAAATCTCAGCATCGGTTGTGGACTAGTGCTGTTATAAAATATATAAGCGATACTCAGATTCCTTTGCTTTCGTGTAACAATGGTAAGTATGTTCAATCTAAATTGATGACTGTTAGTGTTAAGGCACTTGCACGTTATTACAACATTGATATTCGTGCATTTAACAAAAATAGTTATTACACAACTTGCACAGCAGAACACCCGTCGATTGTTCGTAAATCTGGTCAGAATCTTAAACCCGGAGCACAACGACTTGTTTGGCATATTCGTCCAGAGTCTGGCGTGTATTTTGTAATTCAGGATATCAAACGAGGTGCATTGGAACGTGCTAAACATCACTGGCGGAAAGAGTACGCTAATGAGCATTCGATAGTATATCTGCTAGCGCCTGCTGATCCAAATAAACCTATGGACACTGACAAGTTTTTTAAACTGATTCATAGTCCTACAGCTAGCCGTATTTTTAATGCTAGCGGCTTAATTGAAAAAGTTCGTGCTAAAGGCGGGAATAAAATAGCCAAGGACGTTACAGTTCTTCGTTTGGATAAGAAAGATAGTTACAACTGGCGTCGCGAATATGTTTGGTCCGATGCAGGAAACGCTAGTCAATTTGATAAGACACAGACTTACTATTATCTTCCTTTGTCTGGATATCAAGTGCAAAGTAGTTTGGGCAAAGAAGTTGACGCCAAATATCTAATTGATCAACTTCGTCGTTGTGGTATTAGCACACTTTCGAATATTCATGTTTATGGTGTTCGCAAAGGTGACATCGAGTTTATCAAGACTCAAAAAAATTGGATCAATTTGGAAACACACATTGCAAACGAGTTGGCTAAAATTGACAATAATACTTTGATGTCATATGTCGTATCGAAGCTTGACAGAGATGAACATCTTAAGTATAATGACAATGTTGCTACTGCAATTAGTAATGCAGATAGTCCTTATTTTAAGTTTGTTTCGCAACTAAAAGGCCACGATAAGCTCGAGTGTGACCTGCCAGCGTTAAATAGTTTGATTAGAGAGTACGGTACAGGTTCCGCTTTTGATCCTAGTGTACTGATAGAAAAGTTTATGGATGATCGCTCTGCAATCTATAAACGATATCCTTTGCTCGACGGCCTTAGCTATCGTGTAAGTGATAATGAAGTTGCAGAGTACATTAACATGGTTGATACATTGAAAGGCATTTAAAATGGCATATCCGTTTATAATTCAAGGCAATAATATTGTCGTAGTAATTGGTAATAACAGTCATACTATTAGTAAGACTCATATTAGTTACCAAAAAGTTCTAGATGCTATTAAAGCTGATGATTGGGACACTGTTAAAGACGTAATTGAGCCCAAGAAAGTTGTGCTCAACTATGGTAAAGGACATGTTTCTATCCAAGGCGACAAACTATTCTGGAAAAATGAAGAACTTCATAGCAGTCTTGCTGTTCGTATGATTACAATGCTGCAAGAAGGTTTCCTAATTGAACCTATGGTTAACTTTATGGAAAACCTTATGGAGAATCCTAGCAAGCGAGCAGTTACCGAACTGTATCGTTTCCTAGAAAAGAATAATCTTCCGATTACTCCAGACGGTCATTTCCTTGCATACAAAAAAGTTCGCGATACTTATTTTGATGTGCATAGTAACACTATGGATAATAGTGTCGGTAAAATCGTTGAAATGGAACGTAACAAAGTCGACGATGATAAAGATAATACTTGCTCGTCGGGACTGCATTTCTGCGGTATGAGTTACTTGAGTCACTTTGGTGGCGAACGTACTGTAATCGTTAAAATTAATCCACGGGATGTTGTAAGTATTCCTACCGATTACAATGACGCAAAAGGTCGCGCATGCCGTTACGAAGTTATCGGTGAACTTGGTGTCGATCCCGAAGAAGCTTTTGACAAGCCTGTACAGGAAAATGCAAATGATCGCCGAGTAGTTGAAGCATTGTTTGCAGGCAAGAACGATGCAGGCGGCGCTTGGCCTCAGCCGGCACAGTCGTAAGAAAGATGTAAGCTAAAAAGGACCTTCGGGTCCTTTTTTTATTTTGATATTAAATTTTTTAATTAGAGACATTGAAAAATACCATTAAAAAAATCTATGAAAAACGCTAGACAATAGGTTTTTTTAGGATATATAATAGTAACAAGAACAAGGCGTTCTAGTTTTCAAACACACACAAAGGAGATAAAATGAAAACAGTAGGAAATAAAATTGAAAAATTTGCAGTGACTGGTGTTAATCCTGGTAAAGATGATTTCTTTACTATCACAGATGAATCATTTGCAGGTAAATGGAAAGTCATCGTTTACTATCCAAAAGATTTTACATTCGTTTGCCCAACCGAAATCGTAGCATACGATAAACTATTCCAAGACTTTGCTGACCGTGATGCAGTATTGCTAACTGGCAGTACTGACAATGAATTCTGTAAACTAGCTTGGCAAGCCGCACATGAAGATCTTAAGAAAATTAAGCATATTCAATTTGCTGACACACAGCGTAGTGAACTAAGTCTTATTGAACAACTTGGTGTGTTCTATGCTCCAGCAGGTGCTGCACTTCGAGCAACATTCATCGTTGATCCAGATAATGTTATCCAGCACGTTACAGTTAACAACTTGAACGTTGGTCGTAGTCCAGAAGAAACATTGCGTGTATTAGACGCACTGCAAACTGGTGAACTATGTGCATGTAATCGCACCGTTGGCGGCGAAACACTATAAAGGAAAAATATGTTGGATTGCCTTATACTTGGAGATAGTATTGCTAAAGGTATCAGTGATGTACGAAAAGAATGTGTAGCATACGTACAAAGCGGCATTAATAGCGCAGATTGGAATGACAAATTTATAAAAAAAGTTAAGCCATCAAAAGCTACAATTATTAGTTTAGGCAGTAATGATTACAAAAAACTTAATACCGAAATTGAGTTAGTTGCATTAAGAACTCATGTAAATTCAGATAAAGTTTTTTGGATTGTTCCTGCCATTAAACCAGAAAAACAAGAACTAGTTAGAAAGATCGCTAGACATTTTGGAGATACTTTTGTAGTTATACCTGAACTATCTCCAGATAAGGTACATCCAACTTATAGAGGTTATAGACAATTAGGAGAATTAACAAAATGAATTGGATAATAGTACAACTAGGTCTAGTTCTAGTTTTAATTTATAGTGGTTCAGCCTTAGCCAACGACGGCGAAGTACTAGCCAAACAACGTGCCTGTTTAGGATGTCATAGTGTCGAGCACATTGGTATTAGCTATCCGCCTGCATTTGTGCGTGTCGCAGAAAAACATCGTGACAATTCCGAGCACATTAAAAATGTAATTAGAAATGGTAAAGGCAAAATGCCCGCACATCCTACATTGACTGATGCAGAAATATTAATTTTAACTAATTGGATATTAGGTTTAAAGGAAACAACAAAATGAGTTATAAAGAGTTATTTGATTATCTGAAGAACAATCATTGTCCAAAATGTAAAGGAAAATAAAATGAGTTGGGTTGATACAATTAAAGAAGGACTACCAGACTATGCTAAAGATACAAAACTTAATCTGGACGGTGTTATTAATCGTAGTAGTCTTGACGTTGTGGAAGCTAATGCTTGTGCTCTTGCAGCCGCAATGGCAACAGGAAATGGCAAGCTGGTTACATTTATACAGTCAAGTTTGGAGGATGCCACTGAGCGAGATGCAGCGTTAACTGCTGCCGCAATTATGGCGCAAAACAATGTATGGTACCCCTACATTGAAATGGCCGATGACAGTAATCTAACTGGATTACCGGCGCAATTGCGTATGAATGCAATTGCCTCGCACGGTGGCACCACTAAGGCTAGATTTGAAGCATATAGTCTAGCTGCTAGTATAGTAGGCAAGTGTCACTTCTGTGTTAAGGCACACTACGAAACACTGAAAAAAGAAGGATATACTGTTGAACAATTAAGAGATATTGGACGAATAGCTGCAGTTATAAATAGTGTGGCAAAAGTGTTAAACAGTTAATACAAGCCCCGAAAGGGGCTTTTTTATGAAAGGTAAAAAATGACAGAAACACACAAAAGAACCATCGTCAGGGCAATTAGTTGGAGAATTGTAGCAACATTAGTGACAGCGGCATTTACCGGTTTATCTGGTGCAATCGTTATTAATATTTTTATGACTATTGCACATTATATTCACGAACGAGCATGGCTCAAAGTAGATTGGGGCAAATCTGCAGAATGAGTAAACAATTTTTTAGTATCTTTTAATGATTTTGCGTATGTGATTTCATCGTTTCTTATGTTATTTTAATGATACATACTAATGCAGTATGTTAATTATTATTTTAACGAAAGGAAATAAACTATGAAGTGGAGTACACCATCAGCAACTGACATGCGTTTCGGTTTCGAAATTACCATGTACATTGCAAATCGTTAATTAGCGTTTTAATAATAAACCCACTTCGGTGGGTTTTTTATTGACTTTATATTTTGCAGACTATATAATAGCTGTATGAAACGTCAAACTATTAAGGAAGCATTTGGTGGAGAAGTTCCGTTCACTAAATTCATTTCGCAGGATCTAGATACTAGTCGTAGACTAATTAATGCTATCAGTGCCGAATACGACGATGAGTACGTTATTCAGCCAGAAGATCCTACAGTTGATAGTAAGCGTGTAGATCTTGTAATTCGTGACAGTGAAAACATTGTTGCTTATGTAATTGAAAGTCAAGATTGTACAGGATGGCTTGACAGCATACATGCAAGTAAGATACTATATTACATGTATGAAAAAGAATGTTTCGAAGGCATACTACTTTGTGAAGATGCAGACGAACATATTAAAGGTTTTGTAAGATGGTGTAATGAAAATACACCAGTGCAGATTTGGTTAATGAGTGTACTATGCTTTGAAGGAAAATACGTAGAGTTTGTTCCTTTAATTCGTCCTAGTGCATTCAAAGATAAAAAGATTCGCAGAGTTAAATCCGACGGTTCTAGCTATGCTCCGGACTTCACAGAGTTCTTAGAGCAAAAAGCTGAAGAAAACCCAGGATTGTTTACTAATGTAAGGTCTAGGTATCTTAGTACAAATGGTGTAGGTGGTTCGGGTATTAATGTAGGAATTAGCCCACGTAAAAGTGGTTACTATATGGTAACAATTTGGCATGCGGGCAAATGGAATAACGAAAAGTTTAGGACTTCTTTTAACAATTACGTTAACGAGGAAATTAAACTAGATCCAAAATGGCAAGATAGACAAGCTTATGTAAATGTAGATTCCTGGGATGAAGGATTAGAAATTTATAAGAAATTTATAAATGGCTTAAAAACCAAGAAAATTGTAGGATAAATAACTAGAGACATAAATAACTAGACAACCAAATTAGGTTGACTTTAAGGAAAAAGAGCAGTATACTTTAAAAACTATGAAAACAGCGATACATTACAGACAATTTGAATGCGTAGCCAAACAAGGGGGCTTCATGCCTGTCTATTGGTCTGCGATTAGTCTATCAAATAATGATCGTACACCAGAGAGTTCGGGGTCCACGGATAGGACTGTGTAAATTAAAACACAATAACTTCCAAGGACCCCAGGATTAAAAACCCTGGGGTTTTTGTTTATAAGAATTATGGAAACAGAAAATAGGAAAATTGAAACAAACTCGGAAAATATATTAACACAAGAACAATTTGAACAAATGATGTTTGAAAAGTTCGAGCGTGTTAAAGCACTGTTTCTAGCTAATAACAAAGTATTAAGGTTAGACACAGACGAGTAGTAAAAGTGAATGCGAAACGAGGTCGCAGCCACACTTAAAAAGGTAAACGGGCGGACAGGATACATGAAATCTGTGGCGGCAACGCAGACTGTAAGACTCCTGGTTAGGACAAGATCCTAACATAATGCAAGGAAACTTGCATTATTCTAAAACACACTGATTGCTAAACTCAGTTAGTGTGTTTTAGAATACACTCTTCTTTCTTCCTTCGACGAAGTCAAAAAGCATAGCGGAGAGTGTTATTAATTTTGGGTGTGTAGGAAAATTGGTAACCCCAGTGGACTGTAAATCCGCCGCTTCGGCACTGTTGGTTCGACTCCAACCGCACCCACCAAGAATGCACCGTTAGACATCTGGTGAGGTCACCACCCTTTCAAGGTGGCCAGAGGGGATCGTAACCCCTACGGTGTACCACGTTTTGCGCTAGATTGATATTACGAGTTGGATTTGAAGCCAAACGTAGACAGGTTTGATTCCTGTTAGGTGCACCAAAAATGCACAGTGTCGCTTTACGCTGTGGCAGGATGTGCCTCTCGATACTAGTTACGAAGCCTCTCAAACTGCAACTAGAGTCTTACTTGCAAGGTTAGACATAGCACGAACAGACCCCGCATATCAGT
>JACCDW010040908.1_pt1 | contig 10151 bp, 8 predicted proteins | sample 7449781 | NCBI WGS metagenome assembly JACCDW01 (sample SAMN15323449, study PRJNA562643) | freshwater metagenome | isolation source: river surface water | place: USA:Blue River Watershed | collected 2017-08-18 | reverse complement strand
TTTCTTCTTTCTATTATAAATACTTTCAGGAATAAGATCCTTACATGAATCGATAAGCAACTGCTTAGGAAATTTCCCTCGTTTCAATGCGTCTGGCAAAGCAATTACCTTTTCTACCAATTGATGATCAATCAATGGCACCCTGACTTCCAAAGTGCTGGCCATACTCATCTGATCGGCATCGCGCAGCAATACATGTTGCATGTAGGATTTCATTTCGGCAATGGACAAACTGCGCATCCGATGGCTCTTGGGAGAATCTGACCAATAATCAGAGGGAAAAGGCAACGGATCTTGATGTGGCATTACGCTCCTGTCTAAAGCGTACAAAAAACGATCGGACCATTTTCCCTTGGAGAACATCGCCTGCAACTTCTCTTGCTGAATAACATTCCAACGATTTTTAATCAATGAAAAACCAGGAATTGTGCTCAACTGAGGAAGGAACTTCCGCCATATTGCCGAACGACACAACCGTTCAAAAATTGGATACCCTCCAAACAACTCGTCACCACCCAAACCCGAAAGGGCCATTTTGACACCATGCTTGCGGGTAACTTTTGAGACCACAAAACTATTCACCCCATCCAATGAAGGATGATCCATGGCGTCCAAGGCCGGCTCAATATTTTTTAAAAAATCATCTGGAGACAAGATCATTTTCGTATGATCCGTTTTGTACTTTAAAGCAATCAACTCAGCATACTCACTTTCATCAAACTCTTCTTCTTGAAATGCAATAGAGAAAGTTTTAACAGGGCGCTGGGATGACTGCGCCATCAAAGCCACAACAATTGACGAATCGACTCCACCCGATAAAAAGGCACCAAAATCTACATCTGCCCGCATGCGCCAAGCAACGCTTCGTTCAAGCTCCGTTCTAACCATAGCCAAAACATCCGCATAGGGCATCTCTGATGCCGGGCTGATTTCATTCAAATTCCAATATTGTTCTTCCGTAAAAGTTCCGTTGGTCTGAACCCTGATAAAACAACCCTGCTGCACAGACTTCACATCCCGTATGATGGTGTAAGGATTCCAAACCGTTTGATATACTTTGTAGGTGTCTAATGCTGCCCAATTGATTTGTCTTGATACCAAGCCCGATGCCAAAACAGCACGAATCTCTGAAGCAAAAATCAAAAAACCATCAATTGCACTATAATACAAAGGCTTCTCTCCCAATCGATCTCGAAACAAATAAAGCTCTTGCTTCAAAGCATCCCAAAGTGCAATGGCGAACATACCATTCAAATGTTGAACAAAATCCAAACCGTACTTCAGGTAGGCAGCCAGAATAACCTCGGTATCAGAATGGGTTTTAAAGGAGTATTCATCGGATAACGATGATTTTAATTCGACATAATTATAAATCTCACCATTAAAAACCACCGTGATGTTTTCATCTGCAGAGAACATGGGTTGATGTCCATCCATTGAGGTATCAATAATGGACAAGCGCTGGTGCCCCAGTGAGAAGGCCTCATGATGATAAACACCTTGATCATCATTGCCGCGATGAACCATGGACAGCATCATTTTACTCAATTTCTGTTCACGATTGGTCACCGCAAAATCACCTCCCACTATTCCTGCTATCCCACACATTCGACTTCATTTAAAATTTGACGAATCGTTCTTACCCAAGCATTCAAATCTACCGAACGAGCCAACAACTGACTGCGTTTTGAAAAGGCCAACCTTTCATTCGTGGTCATTTGACCATACTGATGAATACAACTGATGATGGCTTTGGTATCTCCCGAAGGAACAATCCATCCATTGTGATTAACCTCAACAAATTGATCTGCCGCGCCTACCGCATCCGATACAATCAATGCAAGCCCTGAGAAAGCAGCCTCATGCACGACAACCCCCCAAGGTTCATAAACAGAAGGCAAAATAAAAACATCCATCGTTTTAAAAAGCTTTGCCAAATCCTGTGGTTGTACAAATCCATGGTAAGTAATCCTTCCATTGCGGGGACATTCCTCCAAAAGCGGTCCTGTTCCGCATATGTGCAAGTGCCAATCCAGTTTTGGATTGTGCTTTAGAAACGTGATAAAAGCATGTAGGAATGGTAAAATTCCTTTTTCATGAATCAGTCTACCAGCAAAGACAATATTCAAAATTGGATTGTGAGAGGTCTTATGAATGGTGGCGTGATCAAAGAGCACCTGATCACCCACATAGAAATTTTCAAAAATTTGACTCGGCTTAAAAAACAATTTTTCCGCCAACCTTCTTTGTCTTTTTCCGGGAACCCATGCCGAATCAAAATAACGAATAGACTTAAAATACAACCAAAACCTTCCCAGACGCATTTTTAAAGATGGCGACCATTGCGTGTCAAATAGGATAGTTTTTGAAATGGATTTATAATATTTAGCGATGGTGTTGTAGTCACAGTCTCCCCAGCCTGCGACAAAAAGATGTTGTACGTCTTGCCAAAACAAGACTGAATTTACTTGGGATAAGAATTCTTCTTTTACCACCCAATGAACCTCCTTGTTCATGGACCATTGAAAAGGAGCATCTTGATGACCAGGCCAATAAACAACCCAAACTTCAGCGTTTGTTTGCCCTTTCCATTGATCAATGCAGGAAACAAAATACCCTGACAATTCCCGCATCAAGAATACGACCTTACTAGACATTGGCTTTGAATTTGAAGGATTTTGCCTCGGGCACTTTCTCTTCTCTATTCCTTTTCTTGGAATAATAGTACAACCAAATGAACAAAGGGAAACCGCAATAGTAATAATTCCCTTGGCGCAACAATTGAAGAGAGATAATCAAGAAACAGGCATTGTTGATGATCCAATATTCATCATCTACCGCAAATGGTTTAATAAGCCAATTAAAAATAAAGAAAACACCAAACAACAACAAACCCGCCATACCTGTTTCGGACATTAAACGAAGTGCCATAGAGTTGGCATCCGCCTTATTGAATTCAATATCAACCACACCTTGCATGTTGGTCAACGAGTAATTGTTAAAGGCCGTCTCATGTGACCCCAGTCCTGTTCCAAACAAGGGGTGGGCATTAAAATTTTCAGTGGCTATGTGCGTATGGTTGTACAACACAAAGCTACTTCCGTGAATATCATAACTGTATACGTTACCCGTATTGTAAATCTCAAATGTACCATCCACACGATCCCTAAAATCAACCACATTGGTGTAAGCGTATTGGAATCCAAAAAATAGAATAGGAGCAATGAACAAACCATATCGAATAAATCCAGAATTGACTACAAGCAAAATCAAGGTCAATACAATTCCAAACATTCCCACGCTACTGCGCGTCAACGGATAGGCCAGTATGATCAACACACTCTGAAAAACAGTAATAAAAACTGGGTTTTTACGATTCAATACGTTGTATACCGCAACAAAAAAAGCGGGCGCCATGGAGGAAGCATAATAGGCTGGCTCTGAAAACAGCGAGTTGATGCGAATCCCCCCTTCACCCACAATTACCCCCCACTTATTGAATAACCAGCGGTAGTTATATCCTGGACCAAAACCGGCCTGATAAGTAACGTACTGAATCAATCCTATTACACTAACCACCAGCGCGCACTTGATATAAAATTTAAAAATTTCTTTTACATCAAAATCAAAACCGCGCATTACATACTCAAAGAAAGACATAGAAAGAAAAAAACCCAGCGATACTTTATTCAATTGCCCCAAAGTATTTAACTCTGAGGGAATAAAAAACAACCCGACAATATAGAAGAATACAAAAATGACCAACGGCACAACAGGGGGGCCGTAGCGGGCGAAGTACAAAGGCAACAAAGCATAAGAAATGTAACCTGGATAAAACTCCACTGGCGTTTTAAACAATACCAAGGCACTGAAGAAAATATGAAGGAAGATAAAAAACTTGAAAAGATTCTTCATTTTTTGCTTTCTACAAAATCACCAATCGCTTTGATGTGATTCAACCCTACTTTGGTCCACCCCCAATTCTCTTTCACTTTTGTCAATGATGTCCATCCCATTTGGTTCAGCCTGCGATAATCCAAATCTAAGACATTTTGCAACTTTTTTGAAATCTCTCCTATGGAAACATGATCAATGAGCCACCCGTTTTCTTCACCCACCATAACCCTATTGGCACCGACATCGGTACAGATAATGGCCAAACCCCGGGACATGGCTTCTAAAATAACCGTTGGCATACCCTCTGATATGGAAGGAACAATAAGAATATTGTGCTCGTCCATGATGCGCTTCATCTGTATTTCATCTTTCACTTCGCCAAAATATTCCAAACCCGATTGTTGATCTTTGAGGTGATTAGGAATGGGACCGACAATGGATAATTGTACTTCTTTCTGATTTTTCAAAACGGATTTATACGCTTTGATCAATTCCTTCAATCCTTTTCTTCGTTCATACCTTCCCACAAATAAAATTTTAGGAGCCTCTCCTTTGGGAGTGGGTTGATCTAAAAACCAATTTTCATCTACCCCGCTGGATATGGTTAATATTTTAGAACTGGGAATTCCCAAGCGCAATAAAATATCATCAATCTTACCGCCCAATGATATAGTGGCATCGGCATTGGTCACATTCCATTTGGCTACGCCCTGCAACATCCACTTTTGTATGGCACTGCGCCATCCAAACGTTTTCTGAAACATTTCCAATCCGTGAAAATGATTGACTACCGGCACACCGTTTCCTCTTTTCCTTTTTCGCTCCTCAATAAATTTCCAACCCGTGAAGCCCTGGGCAAAAACGACATCAAATTGATTGAGATTATTGCATATTGCTTCATAATAATGGCAACTGAGTAAATACGATTCTCTAATATAATGACCGGGCATATTTCCCAAATTGGGAAACCGAAAAGCACGAACAGTGAGCAATGCTTGCATGCCTAAATCGCAGTCCAATGCGCGGTATACCTCCTCCTCTGATGGCAATTTTTTTGATCGGGTGATACAATGAAACAACGTCACTTCTTCCCCATTCAAAAGGAGTTGTTTGACCAGATTAAAACTGTGCTTTTGCATTCCCCCGATTTCAAAAGGGGTTATTCCATCTGTCAAAATCAACCAACGCATGCACAATGATAAAGACAAACGATGAGAATTAAAAAATGAACTGGAAATTATGGCTTGGGCAACTGGACACTCATATGGGTGTTGCTCCACATGTTCCAATAGCCAATTTTTCCATTAAAGGCTGGAGGCAAACCACTGCATATTCTACATGTCTCCAATACCTGCATCTGTGCAATCCACTGCACCATAGGAGGAAATATACCCCGCTGCTCACAAGAGCCCACCATATGATCCTTGAGAGATTGACCCACCCAATCTTGGTAACTCCATTGATCTCCGTTTTGATCCGGATAACCAAAAACACTTACCTGCCCCTCCCATTGCTCCACCGATCCCATCACCCAAGGCTTATTGTTTTTGTGACAATAATCCGATATCCAATATTTGGCGGATACTTGATCCGTGCAGTCCAATACGACATCGACCTCCTTAGGTATTAATTCCTGATCAAAAGCATTGGATACATATTGCTCTATGACCAAACATCTAGAGCCCTTGGCATAGGTCGCCAGCCAATTTTCTGCAGCCCTCACCTTTGACCATCCGAGTTGATGTTCAGAAAACATCCATTGCCGATGCAAATTAGACCTCTCCACCTTGTCCCCGTCTATCAGAACAAAATCATCAAATCCCATTCTGGACAAACTCATGATTACCCCGTTGCCCAATCCACCGCATCCGAAAATCAGAATTTTTTTCTTTCCCCAACTCACTTGATGCTCAGCACCTAGAAAGGGGATTTTTGCTTGTCGAATGAACATTGATTCTTTATCCACACAGCAAATATTTCAAGAAAAATGAGCCAATCGAAAAAAAAAATTTTCAATTCAATAAAAAATATTACTTTTGAGCGCGTTTAACCAATTAAAAATCGACAGATATGTCAGAAATTGCAAAGAAAGTTACAGCCATCATCGTTGACAAACTCGGTGTGGATGAAGCAGATGTGAAGCGTGAAGCAAGCTTCACCAATGATTTGGGTGCAGACTCTTTGGACACCGTAGAGTTGATCATGGAATTTGAAAAGGAATTTAGCATCGCTATTCCTGATGACCAAGCAGAGAAAATTGTCACTGTTGGTCAGGCCATCGATTATATCGAAAACAACACGAAGTAATTTATTAATCGTATAACCCTTTCCTTATGGAACTAAAAAGGGTCGTTGTTACTGGATTGGGAGCTTTGACTCCACTAGGAAATTCGGTACCCGAGTATTGGAATGCCCTGCTTGCCGGAACAAGCGGGGCAAATCTTATTACAAGATTTGACGCTTCTAAATTCAAGACACGCTTTGCATGTGAACTGAAAGGTTTCAACATCGAAGATCACATTGAAAGAAAAGAAGCCCGTAAAATGGATCCTTACACGCATTATGCTATGGTTGTCGCCAAGCAAGCGGTTGAGGATAGTGGTATCAATCTAGAAAAAGTAAACAAAGACAGAATTGGTGTCATTTGGGGTTCTGGCATTGGCGGTTTGTATACCTTCCAACAGGAATGTTTCAATTATGCCAGTGGAGACGGCACTCCCCGTTTTAACCCTTTCTTTATTCCCAAAATGATTGCAGACATTGCCTCTGGCTTTATCTCCATTCAATACGGATTTAGAGGTCCTAACTACACCACTGTTTCTGCTTGCGCCTCTTCCAACAATGCCATCATTGACTCCTACAATTACATCCGTCTGGGTAAGGCGGATATCTTTGTGACAGGTGGCTCTGAAGCGGCCATTACCGAAGCAGGTGTTGGTGGTTTCAATGCTTTGAAAGCTTTATCTGAAAACAACGATAATTTCAGCACCGCTTCTCGTCCTTTTGACCAAACTAGAGATGGTTTTGTTTTGGGTGAAGGAGGCGGTTGTTTGATTCTGGAATCTCTAGACCATGCCTTGGCTAGAGGTGCTAAAATTTATGCAGAAGTTATCGGCGGTGGAATGAGCGCTGATGCGTATCACATCACAGCCCCACATCCGGAAGGATTGGGTGCATTAAATGTTATGCGCGCCGCTTTGGAAGATGCGGAAATCAAACCAGAAGAAATTGATTACATCAATGTACACGGTACTTCCACTCCTTTGGGTGATGTACAAGAAGCCAAAGCCATTCAAAATGTCTTCGGTGAACATGCTTACAATCTGAATATTTCCAGTACCAAATCCATGACAGGTCACTTGTTGGGTGCAGCAGGAGCCATTGAGGCCATTGCTACCATCATGGCAGTACAGAACAATATCGTTCCTCCAACCATCAACTTTGCCAACCCCGATCCCGAGTTAGATTCTAAATTGAATTTTACCTTCAATAAAGCCCAAGCGCGCGAAGTGCGCGTGGCCATGAGCAACACCTTTGGGTTCGGTGGACACAACACGTCCGCAGTTTTCAAAAAATGGGAAGGTTAGTCGATTTTCTACTTTTTAAAAAATCAGATCAGGCGCTTCAATATTTCTTGCGAAGCGCCTTTTCTATTTCCACACGACGTCCTGAACGATACAGAGAGGCGCTGAGGCATAGCTCTTCTCTGAATGATCTGACAAAAAAAACCAAACAAAGCAACGAGCGACTCGAATTCCTTGGAGACACCGTGCTTGATTCCATTTTGGCCCATTATCTTTTTGACACCTATAAAAGCCAAACAGAGGGTGAATTGACCAAAATGAAAAGCAAGGTGGTGCGCAGAGAAAACCTGAATCGTATCGGTGAAAAAATCGGCATCCGCTCCATGCTTGAAGTTGAATTGGGCAACCAGGAAATTCATGAAAGTATGTTGGGCAATGCGTTGGAAGCTCTGGTTGGGGCCATTTACCTGGATAAAGGGTATAATGAAACGCGAAGCGTCTTGCTCAAATTTTTGATTCAACATGGATTAACTGAAACCATCCACGATGAAGTAGATGCCAAAAGTAGATTGCATGAGTGGTGTCAAAAAAACAAAAAGGTACTGACCTTTGAAGTGATCTCCCACCAGCAAAATAGCGGTGCCAGTTTGTACACGATATCGGTAAAAATTGACCAAACATCCATGGGCATTGGAACAGGAAATTCAAAGAAAGCGGCTGAGCAGGTAGCGGCCAAACAAGCCTGCGAATCATTGTTGGTTTGATAATAGCGGTATTTTTTCCAAAGTTTCTTTCCCCATTAATTTCCTTATTTTTGTTGCATGAGTTATCTAATGCAAGAACACTTGGCCAAAGAATTAGCGGCCATTCAAGAAGCTGGGCTTTTCAAGCGCGAGCGCATCATCACCACACCGCAAGATGCGGTCATCAACACCACTGAGGGTCATGAAGTTTTGAATTTTTGCGCCAATAATTATTTGGGATTGTCTAGTCACCCGATGGTGGTGCAAGCGGCCAAAGATGCCATTGATTCCCATGGATTTGGCATGTCCAGTGTACGCTTCATTTGCGGAACACAAGACATCCACAAAACATTGGAACATAAAATTGCCGAGTTCTTGCATACAGAAGATACCATTCTCTATGCCGCTGCTTTTGACGCCAATGGTGGTGTTTTTGAACCGTTGTTGGGAGAGGAAGATGCCATCATCAGTGATGAGTTGAATCATGCCTCCATCATTGATGGTGTAAGATTGTGCAAAGCACAACGCTTCCGTTACAAAAACAACAACATGGAAGACTTGGAAACCCAACTCAAAGCTGCTTCTAACGCCCGTTTTAAACTCATTGTTACAGATGGTGTTTTTTCCATGGACGGCTACGTGGCCCAATTGGATAAAATTTGTGATTTGGCACAACAATATGGTGCCATGGTCATGGTTGATGAATGCCATGCAACAGGCTTCATAGGCAAAACAGGAAGAGGATCCATTGAACTGCGCAACGTATTAGGCAGGGTTGACATCATTACGGGTACGCTGGGCAAGGCATTGGGCGGAGCCATGGGTGGATTTACCACAGGAAAAAAAGAAATCATCGAGATGCTGCGACAGAGAAGCAGACCTTATTTGTTCTCGAACAGTTTGGCTCCAAGTATTGTTGGCGCATCCATTGCTGTTTTTGACTTATTGTCTTCAACAACAACATTGCGCGACAAATTGGAAAACAATATTCAACGATTTAAAGCAGGCATCAAAGCTGCAGGCTTTGACATCAAGGACGGCGAATCCGCTATCGTTCCCGTGATGCTGTATGACGCCAAATTGGCCCAAGATTTTGCCGATGCTCTATTGAAAGAAGGCATTTATGTTATTGGTTTTTTCTATCCCGTGGTAGCCAAAGGACAAGCGCGTATACGGGTTCAATTGTCTGCGGCGCATGAGCCAGAGCACATAGACCGCGCCGTTTCGGCCTTCACCAAAATTGGACGACGCCTCAACGTGATTCAATGAGTGAAAAATGGTTGATCATTGGGCAGGGCTTAGCCGGAAGTGTGCTTGCCCACCAATGCCAACACCGTGGAATTGACATCGACATCTGGAACGATGAAACGCAATATTGTTCATCGAAATACGCAGCGGGATTGTGGAATCCCGTTTCGTTTAAACGGATCACCGCACCCGAGCACATCCATGATCTGTTGCACCATTGTACAACTTTTTTTGAAAGATGCAATGAGGTATTGGGGGTGAAAAGTTTTCACCACTCCCCCATTCACCGCATTTTTCCCGACGCCCAATATGCACGGGACTGGGACATGAAATCCATCTTAACCAAATACGAAAATTTACTGGGATTACCCAAAGAAAAACTCCCTCTCTGGCAACAGACTTTTCAAAGTGGCAGTGTGCTCACATCAGGGTGGCTCAATGTTCCTGAGTTTTTGGAAACCACCCGAGAATATTTTCAAAAAAGCCAGCAATATGTGAATCTGGGTAAACAAGCCATTGAAGAACGGTTAGCAGATGCAGAAAAGAAGGCATCATACAACCGCATCATTTTTTGCACCGGTTTGGCCGCAATGCCCAAAGGGTTTGAAAGGATCAGGATTATCCCCAACAAAGGACATGTGTTGTCGGTAAAAGCAGAACAAACCATCCCTCAGCACATTGTACATTATGGCAACTTTGCCATACCGACGAATGATCATAAACTGCGCGTAGGATCGAG
>JACCDW010817626.1_pt1 | contig 10153 bp, 21 predicted proteins | sample 7449781 | NCBI WGS metagenome assembly JACCDW01 (sample SAMN15323449, study PRJNA562643) | freshwater metagenome | isolation source: river surface water | place: USA:Blue River Watershed | collected 2017-08-18 | reverse complement strand
GCGGTCTTACCGAAAAGCGTAGATTTATTCCGCAGATTAGTGTAAAATTACCTTATATTAATCAACTTGGCTACAACGCCACACTTAAGATTGACGACAAAGATTTCGCAGCAACTAATCCTGGGGTTTGGTGCCATAACCTACAGGATCTAATGGGTAGAAATTGTTTTACCGATTGGGATCAATATGGCAAGGATGAGATAATCAAATGAGTGGTTATGGACAAGCGATTGGGTACTCTAATCAAGCCAAAGTATCGGCTGTTAGACCGGCCCGTAAAATTAGGAAGGCAAAAAAAGTGAAACTGACATTTAGACAGCGCATCAGAAACTGGTTGATGCGAGATGACGACGAACAAGATGTTCCGCAGTTAGTAACTGCAAACGAAGGTCTAACTAGCGAAGGTATGCGTATGCAGATTTATCGTGCATCGGGTGGTTATGTTGTAGAGACTCGCAGTTATGACAGCCATAAAGATCGTCATCATAATACTATGCACGTTATCACTGAAGAACAAGATCTCGGTGAGTGTTTAGGAAAGATCGTAATGATGGAGGCACTAAAGCGATGAAGCATCCAGATCTTAAAATTAAAAATATCACCATCAAAGAATCTCCTGCATTTAGAGTGCGTGTAGAATCTTGGGAAAGTATCAGTCCTAAAAATTTGTTAGCTGTAGATATTATCCAAGAATGCATCGACGATGAAGGCAAAATTAGTTCTTCTAGTACATATAATTTCCATATGTCTAGAGACGAAATCAAATGTCTTTGTGAAGGATTGATGTCAGTATGATTATTCGACAAGACGTTAGACCTAATAAAATGATCTGGGTGACTTTCCGTAAGGAAGGCATTCATAAGTATCCTGCGGCACTGACAGATCCTAATCTAGCTACAGGAGACGAATATGACGTATCGTTTTTGGGTTATCCCCATCGCCACATTTTTCATTTCAGGGTGTGGATCAGTGTGCAGCACAATGACAGGGACATCGAGTTCATCCAATTCAAACGATGGCTCGAGTCGCTGTATAATGGTCAAGGTGCCGTTCTAAGCCTTGACCATAAGAGTTGTGAAATGATGTCAGATGATTTAGCTCACATCATTTCACTAAGGTATCCAGGTCGTGAGATTTGGATTGAGGTCTCCGAAGACGGAGAAAATGGTAGTTTTATCAAGTACTAAAAGGAAAGCTATAATGGCTCGTAATTACAAGGATTATTCCTATTTTGAAAACCGCCCGGATGTTGTGAAAGTCTGGGATGACCTCGAGGCATACCATGATTGGTGCCGTTTCGAACTCCGTGAGTTCAACCCTGCGGAATTATACCGCAAGGATGCACCTAACTACGGTGCATACTTGGCAAGTAAGCGACCACGTCGCCCTTACCAAGGTAACAAACCTCGTTACGATAGAAGGGGCCATTAATATGGCAAGGGTTTTCTTAGTCGACTTAGAATCGGTAGAAACTCGATATACAGGCGAGTGGAAAACCCATCTTCCTGCAATCTTAAAAAAGAGAGGACACGATGTTCAAATTATATCTGGCCCTACGGATATTCCTAGTGCAACCACTCCAGGCGCTTTTCTTAATTTTGGTGGGACTAACATATATAAGTCTGCTCAAGTTGAGCAAATGGGGCGTTTATTTTGTAACGGAGCCATTCATTCCGGCGATCACTTTATCTTTACTGATGCTTGGCACCCTGGTATCATAAACTTAAAGTACATGAGTGAATTGCTTGGAATTAAGATAGTAATTCACGCATTGTGGCATGCTGGCAGTTATGATCCTCAAGACTTCTTAGGTCGTCTTATCGGTAATGCCAAGTGGGTTAGGCATGCTGAAAAGAGTTTCTTTTATGCTATTGATCATAACTATTTTGCCACAGACTTTCATATTGAAATGTTCGGTTTAAATCTAGTTGGATTTGATTTCGATACTCTTAACGCCAAGCATATAAAAGATAAAAAAATCATCCGATCAGGATGGCCTATGGAATATATGATCGATACTTTATCGATGTATAGTGAAATGGAAAAGAAAGACGTTATTCTTTTCCCTCACAGGCTAGCACCAGAAAAACAGTTAGACATATTCATGGATTTAAAAGAAAAACTTCCGCAGTACGAATTCCGTGTATGCCAAGAATATCCGTTAACTAAAAATGAATATCATAATATGTTAGGAGAGGCTAAACTGGTGTTCAGTGCTAATCTACAAGAAACACTAGGAATTAGTTGGTATGAAGGTGCTATCGCTAAAGCGATTCCTATGGTTCCAGATAGGCTCAGTTATAAAGAAATGGCGTTAGAAGATTTTAAATATCCAACTGAATGGACTAACAGCTTTGATGATTACGTTAGGTATAGAAGTGCAGTAATTGATCGAATAGTTCATTACATGGAAAATTATCAATCATATCTACCTCGCCTAAATAAACAGGTTGATCGTTTAACTAAAGAATATTTTAGTTGCAATAACCTATTGGAGATGTTAAAATAATAATGTCATCCACGACAATAACTCGGAGAAAAATAATTGACAAATGAATTTAAACCAGATCCTGTATTGAATACAGAAATCGATAAAACATTCGTTAAAGACGAATACGAACCCTTAGGCAAACCAGTCTACATCAAAAAAGAAACAGCCTTAGACGCTATGGCAGGCGATGGGGGTTATCAAGAAGCCTATCTAGCAGATGCTATCCGTTTTAAAATGAAGCGTGATAATAAACGTTTCTGGGCAGGTGATAATATCAGTGATTATGTCACTGAGGAAATGAAACACAAACTCATCGACGAAGCTACAGAGGCGTTCGAACTTGTTTTAGACAGACTTTTAATCGATCGTGAGAACGATCCTAACAGCCACGGTACTGCACGTCGCCTGGCAAAGATGTACTTTAATGAAATAATGAGTGGAAGATATGAACCAAGTCCCGCAGCAACAGCATTTCCAAATGATTCGGAGGACCGCTACGAAGGTATGTTGGTTGTTCGTAGTGAGCTTCGCAGTATGTGTAGCCATCATCACCAGCCCGTTAATGGTGTTGCCTATATTGGTATTATTGCGGCTTCCAAACTCATTGGACTCAGTAAGTACACACGCATCGCACAGTGGTGCGCCCGACGTGGAACTCTCCAGGAGGAACTTGCTAATGATATTGCTCGCGAGATCGCCAAAGCCACAGGAGCCACAGACGTAGGCGTATATGTACAGGCCACACATGGTTGCTGTGAAAACCGCGGTATCATGGCACACTCTAGTCTAACACAGACTACAGTACTAAAGGGTGCGTTCAAGGACGACTCGGGCACGAAGAAAGAGTTCTTCGACAATATTAAACTACAACAAGACTTTGCTCCGAGGTAATCATGGGTGATGGTGGAAAAGGCAGTCGTCCTAGACCGTTTAGTGTTAGTCAACAAGAATTCGATAATCGGTGGGATGCAATTTTTAAAAAGGAAAATAACATGCAAGTAAGAGTACAGGAAAACGAAAGCGAAATTGGAAAATGTGGTTGTGGACGTTCACCGACTGGTAAGTGCATTGGTTGGCACGGTTTAAGCGAAGATGCATATAAACAAGCTAAATCAAATTGGGAATTCGAAGAGTACAAAAAGAACCAACAAGAACTTTGGGGTGATACCTGTACTAGCGGAAAGGGAGAATAATGGATCCATTAACCCAATCAATCATCGAACGTGCTAAAAATCTTCAACAATTTGAAGTAACAAGAATGCTAGAATATGGTCTTAGATTCGATGGAAAGATTCCGTTTGATATGAGAGCTAATCAAGACTGTGCATGGTTTAAGGTTTGGGCCGTCACCGAAAAAGAAGCCAATCAACTAGTCGATGAATGGCTTGAATCTCATTATGAGTATTGAAGCTCTAAAAGATGAACTAATGGTTCAACAACAGTTGCCTGCTACTGATCGTCGAGAGTGGGCTTGGCAACATATGGTTGCTGTAATCATGCTGAATCAAACTGGACGAAAGGCAGTCAAGTATGTGCTGCCTTTGTTTTTGGATCGCTGGCCAGGGCCTGGAGAATTCCTTTGGACTATGGAAGACGAGGTCAAAGAAGTTATCTGGCCTTTGGGTATGTATAATACTCGTTTCAAAAGGCTCAAACGAATGACTGCGGACTTCTTGACTTGGGACGGAAATGATGCTACAATGTTATATGGCATTGGCAAATACGGTTCAGATAGCTATGAAATCTTTTTCAAACAAAACTATACCGTTGAGCCTACGGATAAAGAATTGAAACGATACCTCGCAGAGGAGATTTTTAATGTTGTTGAAACTGCTTGAACGATTGGGCCGTAAGCGTATCATCTATGATCGCGTACACAACGAACCGTATCTAGAACGGTATTATCTCTTTTTAAAAGAAAGAGAACGTTTTCCTTTCAACGTATTTTTACATAAGTTCTTGAAAGGCGATCCAGACGATGTTCACGATCACCCATGGCCCTATGCTACGTTGATTCTCAAAGGCGGCTATTACGAATGGGTACCTCAGTTCGACTCTGAAGGTAAAAAGAGTTGTGAAATTAGAAAGTGGCGGGGGCCTGGTCATTTTCGTATATGTAAGCCTACTTCTTATCATCGCATCGAGTTAAAAGATGGTGTAACTGCATGGACACTGTTTATGCCAGGACCTCACAAGCGTGATTGGGGATTTTTAGTTAATAATAAATGGATACAACACGAACAGTATCTAAAGGAGAGACATGAACAAGCTCATAATAAACCAGCGTGAAATGACTGGGTTAGTAGCAAAGATCGCAAGAGATATCGCAAACGGTTCTTGGAAACCAGATTATATAGTAGGCCTAAGTCGTGGAGGTCTTATTCCCGCTGTGATGCTCAGTCATTATCTTAATATTCCTATGTGGACGCTAAATGTAACACTACGGGATGGCAATGAAGGAGAAAGCAATCTTTGGATGGCCGAGGATGCTCTAGGTCCGCGGAGTCGAGATAGATTTGTAGAAGATGAAAATGATGTTGCGGGAATCTTAGAAGCTGCCAGCGATCTATTAGAGCAAGGTTCTACATATAAGAACATTCTTATTGTCGATGATATTAATGACACAGGTGCCACATTTAACTGGATTATTAACGACTGGAAGGGTGGTTGTTTTCCGGAAGATCCTGCCTGGGACGAAGTATGGAATCAAAATGTTAGATTTGCTGTCCTAGTAGATAATCAAGCCAGCGACTGTGAATATGCTATGGACTATGTAGGCATGGAAATCAATAAGGCAGAAAAAGATGTTTGGGTAGATTTTCCATGGGAAGATTGGTGGACTAAATGAACAAAAGAATCGCTGATCTAATGCGTAGCAGAGGACTGCATGCCTACATAACTGAAGATTGTCAACATCGTATGGAGATGTTGGCTGATGTAATCGTCAGAGAATGTGTTTGGATTGTTGATAACGATGGGACTAGTGAAGATATTTTAAAACATTTTGGGATTGAAGAATGAAAAACGATACCAATAAAATAATACCCGGCCAACCGCCATTTATCGAAGATAGCAAGGCTCCGTGGACTGAACTCGTAGAGGAGGACTATCATGTTCGAGTATTTAGAGATATATATCCTGTTACTGATGGCCATTTGCTTTTTGTGCCTAAATATAACACTGTTTCTGTCTTAATGGACTGTTTTGAAGATGCTATCCGAGACGGTATCAATCGAGTACAAACTGGAGAATGGGACGGGTTTAATATTGGAATGAATTATGGATCAGCTGCTGGTCAAACAGTAGAATGGCCACATGTTCATTTAATTCCAAGACGCAAAGGTGACATGGAAGATCCTACAGGTGGTGTGCGTCATGTTATCCCAGAAAAAGGAAACTATCGTAAGTGGTAAGAGTTACTGTACCTTGGCAAAGCCAAAATAATCACTGGTGGAATGAAACCTGTGCTGACATCGTAGAACATTTTGGTCTACCTGGCGGTAAGTATGTAACAGAAGTAAATTCAGAGTGCATGCACTTTGACTTTGATGACGAAAGAGATGCCTTGTTATGCAAGATAATGATCAGCGAAAAATTATGAAAAAAGATATTTGGATTATCTTGTTAGCAATAGGTGCTTTTGCTTTTTTAATGTTCAACGATTTCGGTAGAGGAAGAACAGTAGTTTACGACTGCAGAGATGCTCATTGGTTGCCGGATATTCCTATAGAAGTTAAAAAGGAATGTCAAAAAATTCAATACGAAGAATGGAAAAAGAAATTCGAGGAAGAGAATAAAAAGACCATAAACACATGAAATCTTGGACATTAACTATCGAAGAAGATGCTGATACAGGTGACGGTATTTTATCGTTTCCTCCAGACTTACTAGAAGAAGCAGGTTGGAAAGAAGGAGACACCTTGCATTGGATTGACAATCACAACGGTAGCTGGAGTTTAATCAAGGAAGAAGACTTGACAAACTTCATTAAAAAAGGTATAATAAACGATGAGTAAAATTAAAATCGCAGAGCTGTTTTACAGCATACAAGGTGAAGGACGCTATATGGGTGTTCCTTCTGTTTTCTTACGTACATTTGGCTGTAACTTTAAGTGTGCAGGCTTTGGTATGCCTAAAGGCGAACTAAGTACTGAAGTCGAAGCTGTTGCCGCAAGGATAGGAGAGTTTAAGAAGTATGAAGAACTCCCATTGGTTTCTACTGGTTGTGATAGTTACGCTAGCTGGGATCCTCGCTTTAAGGATCTTAGCCCAATGCTTACTACAGATGCCATCGTAGATCGTATCATGGAAATTCTTCCTTACAATCGATGGGAAGAAGAACATCTAGTTATCACTGGCGGTGAGCCATTGCTAGGTTGGCAACGTGCTTATCCCGATCTGCTATCTCATCCTAAGATGGCAGGACTGAAAGAAATTACTTTCGAAACAAACGGCAGTCAACCGTTAGATACTGACTTCAAAACATGGATCCATAGAGAATGGCATCATAATGGTTCTATTGATATGGGTAGAGGTCGTAATAGTATAACATTCAGCGTCAGTGCTAAACTCAGCTGTAGTGGCGAGGAACGCAGCGAAGCTATCCGTCCTGATATCGTTTGTGAATATGAAGAATTCGGATATACCTATTTAAAATTTGTAGTATCCACAGAAGACGATGTGGAAGAAGCTATCGAAACGGCTGACATTTATCGTGCTGAAGGTTTTACTGGACCAGTATATCTTATGCCTGTAGGCGGTGTGGAGAGCGTTTATACATTAAACAATCGCCGCGTAGCGGAACTAGCAATGAAGAACGGACTACGCTATTCAGATCGTTTACAGGTACCTTTATTTAAAAATGAGTGGGGAACTTAATGAAAATTTTTAAAAAATTATTAGGCTTGGATAAAATCGAAGCCAATATCGAAGAAGCAAGAGTAGCATTAGAACAAGCTACCAAATTAAAAGAAGAAGCAGAACACAGTTTAAAAGAGATCGCCCAAGAACAAGAATTGGCTAAGCTGAATCCAAAAGAACGGGCATCTAGGAAGAAAGAACCGTGGGTAGGAGTTATCAATACACACGTTAATAAAGAAAATGTACGGAATGGCTTTTTTGAGCTTGACTGGAATGATCATTTTGTGCTAAAATTAAAGCAAGAAGGTTATGGTGCAGACGGTGATCCAGATGAAGAAATCGTTGATCGTTGGTTCCGTGAACTTTGTGCCAATGTTGTAGTAGATGGCGATTATGGCGGCCCTGTACAAACAGGTTCTTTAGACATTCAGGCAGTGAAGAAGAATAATACATGACATATATTTTAGTTGATACTGCTAACACGTTCTTTCGTGCTAGACATGTTATTAACGGTGATGCCGACATCAAGCTCGGTATGGCTTTCCATATAACCCTAAATTCCATAAGAAAAGCGTGGCAGCAGTTCAACGGCAGTCACGTTATTTTCTGCTTAGAAGGAAGATCGTGGCGCAAGGACTACTATGCTCCGTACAAACGCAATCGCTCAGATGCTCGTGCTGCTTTAAATGAACGTGAGCAAGAAGAAGATCGTGTGTTTTGGGAAGCATTTGACACGTTTAAAGAATTCATTTCAGACAAAACTAATTGCACAGTATTACAAAATCCACAATTAGAAGCAGATGATTTAATCGCAGGTTGGATACAAAGTCATCCCCAAGACAATCACGTCATTATCAGCACAGACACAGATTTCGTGCAACTTATCTCACCTAACGTAAAACAATACAATGGTGTGATGGAGCATGTAATTACACACGAAGGGATATTCGATGACAAAGGTAAACCGGTTATCGATAAAAAGACAAAAGAAGCAAAGCCCGCACCTAACCCAGAATGGCTCTTGTTTGAAAAATGTATGCGTGGTGATACCAGTGATTATGTCTTCTCAGCGTATCCAGGTGTGCGTACTAAAGGCACAAGCAAAAAAGTGGGTCTTACTGAAGCGTTCGAAGACCGTAACAGCAAAGGATATGCGTGGAACAATCTCATGCTTCAGAGATGGACTGATCACGAAGGTAAAGAACATCGTGTCTTAGAAGATTATGAACGCAATCGTAGACTTATCGACCTTAGCTATCAACCAGACAATATTAAAGAGATTATCGCTAACACTATTTCTCAGGCGATTGATGCTAATAAGAACATCAATCAGGTTGGTATTAGACTAATCAAATTCTGCAATTTGTATGACTTGAAAAAAATTGCAGATCAAGCACAATCTTATGCGGAGCCATTGAATGCTAGATATCGTATTAAAGAAGACCACAGCCTGTCCGTATGAAAATACCTGCGGTTGCAAGACAGACACTTGTTGGGAGAACACTATGACAGAGATACACGCCAAACCAATCATCCAAGATAAATTTTGGATAGTTGAAGAAAACGGAGAGAAGGTCGCGACTCTAAGAAAAAATGAAGACAATCGATTCGTTATGAGCAACGAGACAGGAATTGAAATTTACGATAATAAAGAAAGCCTTACTAAAAAATTCGGTAAGGGATTCTTTATTGCTAAAATTGTTAAAGAAGCTGACGGCAATCTTCCTAACGAAGTCCATGGATATGGTACCAGTACCAATCCACACAATGCTATGTTTGACATTCGAAAGAAACTTCCGTTGTTTACCAAGAGTGAAGATTCAAAGAGTCTATACTGTGCCGGATACTATATCATCAAATTTGATAAAGGTTGGGTTAAGTCATTTTGTCCTAAACTGATTACCTTACAAAGATATGAATATCAAGGACCGTTTAAAACAGAACTTGAAATGAAACAAAGGTTAAGCAATGTCTCAAAATAACATACCAACTAATTTGCCTAGTGTAGAAAAACTAATACAAAGAGTTAATTCTGCAGAAAAAAGTCAACAAAAAGAAATTCGTATCACAATACAAGAGGCCAGAGACCTTTGTACCGATTTGGCAATTTTGACATCCAAATTAGGCTCTACAGTAAAAGAAATACATCAAATGTTATCCGAAATACGTGAATCTACCACTAACATCGACGTTAAGTTCGATGGGGGTACATTCTAATAGACATAAATATATACGTGGTTAATTAGGAAACACGTATATATGAGTAGACCAAAACCAACGGTACTTTTAGAATATGCCAATAAAGATAATTTCAAGGTCGAGCAAATACTTGACAGTGAAGCCATCTGGGCTGTATTTTACAAAGGCCAACCGTTTAATTTAAAAAGCGGAAGTCTAGTCGCCAGCTATCCAGGTCCTAAATACAAAAAAGTATCTTTCTCAAATCCTGGTCACGCATACAACCTGGCTAAAAAGTTAAACAAACTTTTCAAATGCAGTGACTTCTCAGTCTATAAACTAACGACTGGTGAAGAGGTAAAATAACATGGACTTCAAGGATACCTATACTCAGGTGTTCTTGCAGGCAGCAAATATAGATCCAACACCGGAAAAAATCAAAGAATATAAATCCATATGGTGGTGGAATACTCGAAATAAAAATTCAGGAGGACTTAGATTGACAGAAGAAGCCTTGAATTTCATAGAAGAATATGCTAAAATTAAAACATACAAAATAGAGTTTCCTAAAGAGTTTTCTTTTACTCCGCAGGTTCTAGTTTGGTTAGATCAATTTATCGATTC
>JACCDW011958608.1_pt1 | contig 10154 bp, 13 predicted proteins | sample 7449781 | NCBI WGS metagenome assembly JACCDW01 (sample SAMN15323449, study PRJNA562643) | freshwater metagenome | isolation source: river surface water | place: USA:Blue River Watershed | collected 2017-08-18 | reverse complement strand
TTGGGAAATATTGGTCAACCGTTTCAAAAGTAATACTTGAGTATTACAATGTAATACGAAAGTTAAACCCTTGAGCTGTGCGGGTTTTTTCGTAGCCGCGTTCTGCACAAATCTCGTCAATCATGCGGGCAAACTTGCGGTCCCGTACCTCGCCATTTTCGCACTTGACTACCATGAACTTTTTACGGTACGTCACTTCCTTGCGGACGTTAGTGTACGCTAACTCTACAACGTCGCGAAAACGCTCTGCTACACTACGCTGGGCAGGCGTGTAAAGCATACGGCACTCATCACTGTATTGTGTGGCACGAACTGCGGCGGCCCACGCATATTGTCCTGCAGATTGCGAATTAAGCTCTTTTTCTTTAAGCATTGTTGGCTCCGTTTTGTTGCGCTATGAATGTATTATAGCAAAACGGACAATATCAGTCAACCTATTTCCAGTGTTGTTTTATTACAACATCGTCAATTTCGTGGGGTTTTGGATGTCCGTGAAATACCAGTACGCTAGCCCTTGGATCAATGCAAGTACCAGCACCAGGTTCTCGCGACCGGCGTTTTGCAAAATCCATACCGCCATCGTGAGCTTGCCAGCGCCAGCTTTGTATTGATTGTTCATTAAAAAATCTAACATTTTTAAGTCCCAACACACGACCAATGTACTGTTGGTCGCCTTGTGGATTTTCTCGTATGATTTGATCTATACTGGATTGGCAAAACTGCTGCCAAACAAAGTCATACTTGGCAACATTCCACCACATTATACTAGAGTTCATGCCCGAAAAGTTTTTGTCTTGCAAGCGTTTGAAGTCGCGAATGGTCCAAAGGTGTTGAGTTGGTAATTCTGTAATCCAAGTAATATCTCGAACAATTACTGTATCCAAATCAAAATACAACAAGTTCCCTGCATGGTGCTGAGAGTTAAATAACTGAAGCTTGTACCACCAACTGCGTCTGGGTCCTGTTATGCCCGGAAGTGGCGTCAGTTCATGCTTTACCATTGAGTCCGGCACAGCTCGTTCTTTTTCGGTGTAGACATGCAATCTAACTTGATTTCGTAGCCCGCGGCGCAGCATATTGTGCAAACGTTCTACATAAATCCAGTCGTAACCAGTGCCGTGTATTACACAGGCGCAATCAATTGGTGCTAGGTCTGTCATTGCGTTATTCCAATGCAGGCGCAATTCTTGTTAGCCATGTGCCCTGTTGTATTTCTTCCAGTGTGTATTCAGTGTGGCAAATTTGTACCAACCATGGTTGACGATCTTTGCAGTAAGGTTGTTCAATGTCAGCAAACCCCACACCAATTGGATATGCCAAGCTGGTCAATTCCACCACAGGTCGAACTCCGGCTATGGCCGCTTGGATTCCAGGTCCCGAATTGTAATTTACCACAGCATGACAATTGTATATCAAGTCAAAGCTGTCATATGTATTGGCTATTTTTTGTGGTGTGTTAACTACAACCCCTGCTGGTAGCGATACCAAGTTTAATTTAGACCTTGGGTGTGGACGCACCACAATGGGCCTGTCTGTATTGTTTTTTAATATTCTAACAGTGTCCAAGACCCACTCGAGCATGTTGATACCAGCTGTTTGTAAACTGTGGTCATGCTGTGCAGCAACAATTATTTCCGGCGTTGGTTGAGTTGGCGTTGTTAACGCGACATTTAATTTGACTGGTCGGTCCCAATCTAACTGTTCATAGTGGCCATAATAGCCTTGGGCCGTGATATTGTTCACAGCAATTTTCCAAGTTATTCCACGATGTAATGCACCCACTTCAACCACAATCACTGGTTTGTTTTGTTTTCTATAGTGGTCGTAAACCAATTGATTGGGTTGCATTCGGCCATGCCACAGCACTGACCAAATGATTGCTGCATCACAATCCATGCTATCTTGTTTGGTTTGTATGCCGGCTTTTTGCAATGCATTCAACACAGCAGCCATAACTGGCTTGGCATTTTTAGCGCACTGAGAAGGAAAATAGGCTGCGTTTTTAATCATAAGTAGCTGTGATGAAATACACTGTATGTACCACCTTTAATGCTGCTGGCTACACAAAATACGGCCAGCGAATGATCCAAACTTTCTTAAAAAATTGGCCAACTGAAGTTCAGCTTGTGGTCTATGCTGAAGATTGCACTGTTCAGGAATCAGCACCCAATTTGACTGTGCTTGATCTAAACAGTGCCAGCCCCGAATTGGTTGCATTTAAAAACACCTGGCGCAATGTTCCCAAAGCCAACGGTGATGTTGGCAACGATCCAGTTAGAACCAAGCGTAAAGATGCCGGCAAAGGATTCAAATGGGACGCTGTGAGATTCAGTCACAAAGTATATGCAATTTTTCACTGTGCCAACACTGCGCAAACTGATTGGTTGTTCTGGATGGATGCTGACACTGTGTGCCATAGTCCCATAACTGTTAGTGAAATTGATCAAATGTGTCCACCAAGAGTGGACCTTTGCTTTTTGGGTCGCAAATACAAGTACACCGAATGTGGCCTGTATGCTATGAATTTAACCAGCCCGGCCACCAAGGTATTTTTAACAAAATTTCAACAAGCATATGACAATGCAGAAAACGGCATTTTTAAATTGGACGAGTGGCATGACAGTTTTGTGTTTGATGCTGTGCGACAAAGCACCAGTTTGTTAGAATTCGACTGGAGTGGCGATTTGATAACTGGAGAAGGACACCCTCTTATCAATAGTAAATGGGGCGCATATCTTGATCACCTCAAGGGAGATAGAAAAAATCTAGGTCGTAGTAAACCAGCAGACTTAAAAGTGCGTCGCACAGAAGCATACTGGCAATGAGTTGGATTTTTTTAAACAAACACAACAGCGACAAGTATATTGAGTTGTTTGCCGCCGGCAGTAAAACTCCCACCACATGTTTAGAAACCTGGCGCTACGAAGACAGCACTGAGCCTTTGGTTATCCGGGGCATAATGAAACAAAAAATCATGAAACGGTGCTGGCAAGATAATAGATTGTTTTATTACATGGACTCAGGATACTTTGGCAATCGCCCAAGTCCGGACAATACCAAGGGCTGGAAGTTGTATCATCGAATTGTGGCCAACAATTTACAACACAACAAAATTGTTTCAAGACCGCCGGACCGACTTCGCAAATTAAACATCAAGATTAGGCCAAGACAGAATCACTGCCGAGACATACTAATAGTTGTTCCCGACGAAAAGCCCTGTACATTTTACGATACTACATTAGAGCTGTGGTTAAAAAATACTATTGATACTCTAAAGAAACATACTGATCGTAACATACGACTGCGCGAACGTCCAGTATCAAGAACCGATCGTAAAACTCAAAAACCCGAAGATTGGTTGGCCGACGTACATGCAGTGGTAGCGTTTAACAGTGTTGCAGCCACTGAAGCTGTGCTGGCCGGCGTCCCAGTGTTTCTCACTGGCGCTGCAAATGCCGCAGAACCCATGGGCAACTTAGATCTAAGCAAAATAGAAACACCTTGGTTCCCTAGCAGTGACCAAGTTTATGAGTGGGCCTGCCATTTGGCTTATGGCCAATTTCACATTGATGAGCTGGCCAACGGAACTGCTGCGGCCATACTCAAGGAGACAAAAAATGCGTGAACAATATGGTTGGTACTTTCCCGACATCGAAAAACATTTTCCAGAAATGCTGGGCAAAAATATCAAAAAAGGAGGCCCAGCAGAATATCAACAGCCAGTGAGACTTCGCAGTTTGGAATATGTCAAGAACAAAAGAGTTGCGCTGGATATCGGAGCCAATGTTGGTTTGTGGAGTCGTGATTTGACCAAGCACTTTGAGCAGGTGATTGCATTTGAACCAGTAGCAATGTTTAGAGAATGTTTGCAAAAGAATGTTGCAGTACCAAACATAACTATTGAATCTGTTGCTCTGGGCGATCGAGAAGGACAGGTCAACATGATTATTACCGAAGGCAACACTGGACACACTCACGTTGATCCCAACAGCAACAGCGGCAGCACAACCATTGTAAAACTTGACAGTTTGAATTTACAAAACGTTGATTACATCAAAATTGACTGCGAGGGATTTGAGTATCGTGTGCTGCAAGGATCAAAAGAAACAATAACACATTGCAGACCCGTGGTTGTTATAGAACAAAAGCCCCACGAGATGTACTCCAAGGACTACGGACAATTTGCAGCTATTGGATTGTTAGAAGATTGGGGTATGGTCAAGTTAGCCCAAGTAAAAGATGATTGGATCATGGGATGGCGTTGAAACCAAAGTTAGTTGTTGTTGGTGCAGTGGTTAGCAATCAAGTAAAGTATTTTTCTTGGACTGCGTTACCACATTTTAAGTCTGTGTTAAGTGAGTTTTTTGATTTTGAAGACTACGATGCAAACAAAAAGTATGACTCTTCAACATGGTTTGTGATTTCAGTTTGGTGCTACAGAGACTTACAGTCTCAATTTCAACATCGTAATGTAATTATAGACGTGTGCCTAGAAGCCAATATGCCGGTATGGAGCGAAATCTACAATATCAAAGAACCACATCATGTTGTTATGTATGGCAGCGTCCCAGTAAACAATGATCAGCAAAACATATTGTATGTTCCAAATTTCTTTTGGTATAACGAAGCATTGTCCCAACCTCGGGCTTTTGCTGCCAACTTTAACTACAGCAAAAAATTTCTCATGCCAATTGGCAGGAAAACCAGTTGGCGCGATTCAGTTGTAGCTGCATTAACTCCATACCTAGATGATGCTTACTGGAGTTATGTTCGTCGCGGAAGAGCATTGCCATACGAACCCAGCACTGTTCCGGGCGCCAAGAGATGGAATACTCGCCATGAAAATCCTGCATGGTACAACGATACTTGCTTTAGTTTAGTACTTGAATCAGTGACCAGTTGGGGAGACTGTGTGCCGTTTCTCACTGAGAAAATCTTTAAACCCATCAGGCATTTGCACCCTTATATGGTAGTGGGTGCTCCAGGTATATTGCAATACGTTAAATCTCAGGGCTTTGAAACTTTTGATAACTTGTTTGACGAAAGTTACGATCGAGTACAGGATCTAAATGCAAAATTGCAAATTGTCATCAGTAATATAGAAAAGTTCAGCAAGCAGCCGTTTGATCAACTTACCAAGGAAAAAGCTCAACACAACCAGGATCACTTTTATAACCGATCAGTTATTGTTGAGGGAATCAAAAAGTCTATTGCAGAACCAGTTCTAGAGTTAATTGATATACGGTAAGAATTTTTGATATATCAAGCCTTTTCGTGAATGACTGTCGCTCCAATGTGCAGCGGCCAAATCATAAATCCATTGGGTACTGTTGATAGAAGCCGGAGACTCAATATCTGCCACTGAGTGATTGGCCACATTCCAAGTCACTGCACTGGGGTCATCAACGAAAACTGGCACACCCTCAAGCACCGCAGCCACACTAGCAGAACTATTGAAAAAAACTGCAGAAGCTGCTGTTCTAACATCGTCTATCAACTTGGATTTTTCCGGATGGACTACTCGAACGTTTGATCTAATATAAGCGGTGGTTTGAAATTCAGCAAACTCTCGCATGTCAAACTTGCCTGGATGTGGTCGTATAACAATTTCTCTGTTGGTGTACTTTCTAATCTCGGCAATTTTTTGTTTTGCCCATGTCATGGGATCTATGGATTTCATTGCAAATCCACCATCGCGTTGCATGCCCAACAGTATGTGTCCGTCTCGTTTTTCTGTAGGTTTGATATCAATTTTTAGATGCTGTTGTATTTCGTTCCATTGATCGGCTGTGCTGTTATGGTTAGCGTATTCTGCTTTGTCATAGAACGGGCCACCTAGACTATATCGCAAGTAAGTACCAGCATCGTCCAAGTATTTGAAGCAACTGGCGTCGATACACATGGTTTTGTAGCCGCGCTGCTGTTGCTCTGCAATGATTTGTTTACGCAATGCTATGTTGCGACCACCGGTATTGGTTGTTGCCCAACCCAGTATCACTGCCAAGCGACTGGGTGTGTATTTGTAAGATTTCTCAACCAACACTGTTGCGCCTACTGTTTTTACTCCTTGCGCAAAATTTTCAAGGCATGCAGTTTTGCGCGGAAACTTGTGTGCATTTGCCACGCTGGAAACATAAACAACTACGTCAACCGTCATTTAATATCCGCCATGCTTCACCGTTTCGCATTTCGGCTTCTGTAAACTGACAGTAGGCCAAATGTCTTGCCCAGGCTTCAACTTCATCTAAACTGGGTATCTTGGGATTCTCTATTTCTGCCAAGCTGTGACTGCACAATGGTCCCGCAGCATTTGGACCTAGTGTAATTGCGGGTTTACCGTACAACAACGCCTCGACTGCGGCAATACTACTAAATGTCACAAGACAAAAAATATCTTGATCCAACGCCATTTCTATAGTGTCTGTTGTTTGTCTTACACTGCGCCCTTGTTTGGTTCGTACAACTATTTCACGGTCAGTATGGGTTTTGATTTGTTCTATAGTGCTGGTTAGCCACTGTTCAAGGTTGATGTCATAAACGTTCAATAGCTTTTGGCTCGGGGGCGCCAGTAATATTTTGCTGCCTTGACGACGAAATTTAGTAAGTCTCGTTCCAGTTTGTGACAGCCGGTCACCGGGACGTTCCACTATTGGTCCAAGCCATTGCATGTTGTTTTTGGTAATGCGATGGTAGGTTTTCTTTTTGCCATTGCCAAAATAACCAGTGTCAATGTAGTAAAAATCTCTACCAGTTGCTCGACATGTGGCCATGTGTTTGCGTTTGGTTACACCACGCAACACAACCGGGGTTGTAGTTTGTTGTTCTTTGTCCCAGAATGATATTCTGCCCCCGGCACCTAAAACAAAACTTTGTAAAATCGGGTCGTGCATATAACCTGTTTCTCCAATCTCAGCGACGTCGTCTTTAATTGCCACGACATTGTTTGACTGCAAACAACGAATTTGTTCAGCTAGCGACTCTAACGCAATTCCATAATATTGTCCGTCAGTGTCAACTCGATATTTTAGAATATTTTCAAATATCTGTTGGATCTCTCGTGGAACTGCATTGAAATCTTGATTCATGCTGTTGTCAAATGTCACGTTGCTGACAATACTCTGTTAATATACGCTCTCGATGCCACTCGTCTCCTTGTGGCGTTGTGGCAAATTCATGAAAGCAAGGTGTACCAAGAGTGTAGTGTAACAGCTTGGCATTGGGATTGGGTCCGTATTCATCCGGTAACCAATTCCACTCCGGAGGTAGCTCTCCAATGCGCTCATCATCTATCCACGAGAAGCGGTGGAGCTCACTGCCTGTGGATTGTTGGATGAACTCGGGAGTGAGTTTCCTGTTAGGAAAGCTAGCACAATTCCACAAAATAACACTAGACCAATTTTTTCGAGGATAGTCTTCATTTTTTGATCCTAGGTATTTTACAGGCATGCGGGTTTGATAATTGTGTTTGACTACTTGTACATCTTTATCTAACCCGCGCATGTTCCACAATTCAACAATGTCTCCACGCACGATCATGTCACCATCTATAAAGATAGCATGTCCAATGTATCCCATCAGGTGTGGCACAAGGAATCTTGAGTAGATAAACTGATTGCTGCCATCTGTGTGCGTTTCAGTATAGTCTTCAAACAAATTAAGTGCTAGAGGAATAATAGACACAGGCTTTGATGCATGTCGTATGATTGAGTTAACACATGTGTGGTATGCTATGGCTTCCCTTGGATCGTACCCAACAAAAATTGGAATTGGCTTCATAATCAAAACAGGTCAATCTTTTCCCACGGCAAGTCGGGCTTGCCAAAATGTCCATAGTTTGTTGTACTGCTGTAGATGGGACGGAACAAATCAAAACGGTCAATAATACCCTTGGGGGTCAGATCCACTGTGTCTTGAATACGCTTTGTGATGTTGCGATTTAGTTCCTGGTCACCAGCGTTGACGTAAAAACTCATGGGGTCTTTCATACCAATAGCATAGCTAATTTGACATGTGGCATGTGGTACTTGATATGCTGCTACAATGTTCTTGGCAATGTATCTCATCATATAGGCAGCACTTCTATCAACTTTAGTAGGATCTTTACCACTAAAAGCACCACCGCCATGGGGACTATAACCACCATAAGTATCAACAATAATTTTGCGACCAGTGAGACCAGTATCACCATCGGGCCCACCAATAACAAAACGACCAGTAGGGTTAATATAAAACTCAGTATTAGCGTCAACATATTCTTTAGGTAACACAGTTCTAATTGCATACTCAACTGAATTGCGTACATTCGCAATGGGAATGTCGTCTCGATGTTGAGTTGAGCAAACAACTTTGGCCATGCGTTTGGGTGTGCCATCGTCATTGTATTCAAATGTTACTTGACTTTTTGCATCCGGCCCCAACCATTCCATGCTGGTTCTACGCATTTCTGTCAACTTCTCAACAATGCGGTGACTCCAGTAAATGGCACTGGGCATGTAGTTATCTGTTTCATTGCATGCATAACCAAACATTAAACCTTGGTCGCCTGCACCAAAGTTATCAGTACCCAAAGCAATGTCAGCACTTTGCCCATGCAGTTCATTGTAGATTTTTACTGTGCGCCAATCAAATCCAGACTGCTCATATCCAATGTTTTTAATGGTCTTGCGAATGGTTGATTCTACTTCTTCTTTGTGCAGTGCCCCTTTGTACTCGCCGGCAACAGTGACCATGTTTGTTGTGACTAATGTTTCACATGCACAGCGAAGTGCAGGATCGCGCTTTTCCATTACCAAGTCTAGAATAGCATCGCTAATGGCATCCGCCACTTTGTCTGGATGCCCTTCTGATACTGATTCACTTGTAAACAAATAACTCATATTTTCCTTTAAACTGTTATATCTTCCATACCAGCGGTACGCAATCGAACAATGTGTCCCATCTGCCACTGCTTGGTGTCTAAGCCCTTCATCACCCCCAACCACTTGTTGCGCAGCAATGCAACTTCGTTGATGATAGTTTCAAAGTCCACAACTTCGTCCTCGCCATCCACGTACTTTTCGGCATCCCTACTGGTCAATGCGCGAGCGTATGCTTCAAGATACTTTTGAAAATGCTTTCTTCTTATTTTTCTAAGTTGAATATTGAGATAGTTAAGCACCGCCTCAATCTCTTGTAGTTGATTGAAACGGTGCTCGGTGATGCCTGGCAAGGCGGTGATATTCTTTTCGACAATACCACCTATTTTGCAATCCTTTTTGGCATCGTCAAGTTCGCGCTCGTAGTGTGCAATAAAGTCTGGGATACTTGAAATGTCAGCAACAACACGGCTGTACCACATTAATCTTCCCAGTCTTCGTTGTAATCTTCGTCGTACTCTTCTTCTTCCTCTTCGTCGTCTTCTTCGTGATTATCGTTGTCAAGGTAAGCCACCAAAGCTTTTTTAACATCTGAGTCGCCTTTGAAAGCGTCTCGAATATCCTCTACATCCTCATCATAGTTGACCAAAGTGGAAATAAGAACTTCCGCAGCCTCAGCACGATCTACTGTGTTGATATAACGCTTGAGTTCCGACCAAATTTCACTTGCTACCTCTGAATGCATTTATTCTTCCTCCTGATTGTCCTCGACAATACTTACCTCTTCCTTGCGTTTACCGAACTCAGACATCACTACATCAAGACAACCGCCTTCGTTTGATTCCCAAGCCTTACGGAATTGTTTGAGGATCTCACCATCAAGTGTGGTATAAGCCAGACGATTACCGTCTTTCTTGAGGAAACCTTTCTTTTCAGCAAGGTCAACTAAACCACTGTAAGGATTCATTCCTGTTTCATAAGGAATCTTAACTTGCACACCTTCAAAGGGTTTAGCATAGCGTGTTTTCATAACCTTGCAGGCACTACGAATGCCCATGACGTCAGTTACTTTGTTGCCGTCCTCGTCCTCTTTGAGTTTGAGTTTCTTCATGGCAACAACAATCGAACTTGCGTAGATAAAACCTTGCCCGCCGCTAATCTTATCGTCAGGGTCAAACATGTCTTGGCTGGCATAAGTGTGGTTGGTACAAACCAAACCCACGTTATAACTACCAAACATATTAACACAGTTGCGGACTAGTGCGGTAAGAGCTTTAGGTTTACGCCCAAGGTCACCTT
>JACCDW011654814.1_pt1 | contig 10156 bp, 8 predicted proteins | sample 7449781 | NCBI WGS metagenome assembly JACCDW01 (sample SAMN15323449, study PRJNA562643) | freshwater metagenome | isolation source: river surface water | place: USA:Blue River Watershed | collected 2017-08-18 | reverse complement strand
TTTACAGTGCTAGTTGTATTGGTGTCAAAAAAAGAGGTGGAAATAACATTGCTCCATTGGATAGAGGAGAGATATCCTGCTGAACCGAGTCCTTTTACAGTAGACGTGACAACATCTTGATTTGCGCCTCCAGAAGCACTAGAAAGATACGCAAGAGTTCCCAAACCTTGTATTGTTGAATTAATAACGGCTTGATTCGCACCTCCAGCAGCAGTAGAAAGATATGCAAGAGTTCCTAAACCTTGAATTGTTGAATTAAGAACAGTTTGACTTAATCCACCTCCACCGCTAGCGGTAGAAAAATAGGCAAACGTTCCTAAACCTTCTATTGTTGAATTAATAACGGCTTGATTAGCGCCTCCTGATGTAGTAGAAATATAACCAAGAGTTCCAAGACCTTTAATAGTACTAGTAGTATTTGTATCAAAGAACGATGTTGAAATTAGATTACTTAAATTAATGGATGATAAAAAGGCGTACGTTCCAAGACCTTCGATGGTGCTATTTACTTGCGTGACAGAGATGCCACTTCCACCAACAATAGTTTGACCATTAATTTTGAGAGTGCCATTTATGACTTCCATAACTTGTTTAGAATTATCACCAGTATCCACAAAATTTACTGTAGAAGTTTGAACATATCCTGTGCTTACTTGTAATGAAGTGAGGATTTGACTACTACCAGAACCAATTACAGTTGACAGTGATGAAAGGCCTCTTTGGGTAGTTAAAAAATTATTACCAATGAGAGTTGAAAGTGATGAAATGGCAAATTGTGATGTAGCCACGCTGCTAAGACTTGATGGATTCATATATCCAAATCCATCGACACTCGCAACCATCAAATATCCACTAGAAATCGGACTGTTGTTTTGTGGGTCGCGTAAGAAAAATTTTCGAATTGTTAAAACATCTGTATCGTATGTTTTTCTGGGTATACTTGTCATACTCCCTACTATTATGAAATGATAAAACTTGACGTTGTAAAAAACCTTATATACTCGTCAACAAGCAACTCAAAAATGAATTTATTTATATTATCCTTTCATCCAAAGATTGCTGCGAGATACCATTTAGATAAACATGTAGTAAAAATGATTCTAGAGGCATGTCAACTTCTTTATACTGCGCATTGGGCTTATGCATATCCAGAATTATTGGATTGTAAATCAGCAATAGCCTTATCAAAAAAACAAAAAATGTTAACACCTCCTGAATCAATACTCTCAGCACCTGTATCAAAGACCCGTAGTGACGAACCAGGTTTTCGTCCGTGTCATATCCATCATCCGTGTGCAAAATGGGTTCGAAAGACAATTGGAAATTACAAATGGGCAGCGGAATTAGCATTGGGATTGGCAGAAGAATATGAATACAGATGGCCAACGCATGGTTCGCATAGTTGTAAGGAACACGCAAAATGGTTATATGAAAATCCACCGAAGGAAATTTCTCAGCAAGCCAGGACAAAGTTTGTTCAGGCCATGGAGGAACGATTTCAACAAAAAGACGCAATTCAAGCCTATCGAATGTATTATACGATTTCAAAGGGAAAGGAACGAGGTATGTTAAAATATACACGGAGGGAGCCACCAGATTTTCTTTCAGAATTAAATGAGAATTTTTAGGACCAAATACACTGTTCACCACAATTACTACAGGCTTTACAATTTTGCATACCTCTATAGTTTTTACAGGTTGCGGAAAAATCGTGAGGGCCACAAACACGAACTTTTACTATTTTTCCTTGAGCATTTGTTTGTTCTTCAGTCCAACAATTTTTAGGACAACTTGTATTACAGGCACCTCCACGTTGTTTACGTCGAACGCGAGTTTTCTTATGTTTTTTTGAGGTCGGGAAATTCTTACGTGTATATCTTTTCATTTCTACTAAACTATCAAGATTTTAAAAATTAAGTATAGGAATTACCATTGTAAATACTGAGGAAGGCAGTTGTTGTAGATGTTAAGTTTGCTTTGACTAATCCTGAAGAAAATCCAGATTTACCAAATTGAATAGTGAAAGGAGGAATAAATAATCCAGGATACCAAAGAGAATCATGAAAATAGTGATAGAGAGAAATAGTTGAAAGATAACTATTTTGAACATTAGAAGTAGATAATTTAAATCGTTGAAATCTTGAAAGACTATTGGAAGTTCCAACAGAACGAGTTTCATTCATAAAACTAGGAGTAGGGTAAAAAGCAGTTATTGAATTTGAGGTAAAACAGGACATAGAATCCTGTTGAAAAGATGTTAAATCAAATGAATTTGGACCATACACAAGACCTGAAGAAAATTTTGCAATATTTGTAAATGTATAATTATTACTTGCTATAGAAGCATATTGCCAAGTATCAAAAATATAATTATATTGAACATCCAAATATAAGTCAGTTTTAGAATTTATAAAAGAAGAAAATGGGTCTAATTTCACAGATACAGTACTAAAAAAGAAGTCATAAGTTCCAGTATTTAAAGACATTATAAATGTAGAATTTGTAACACCATAATTGATAATACTGGACATAATATTGGTGCTTATGAGAGTTGTTCCTCCAGAGCCTCCTGAACCTTGAATATTACTACCATTTAATTGTAAAGTTCCATTTGTAACATTCAAAAAAGATTCTTTTGATGTAGCAGTATCAATTAAAACAAACGATGAAGCGAAAGTTGCCCCTGTGCTTAAATTAATTGTATTGAGAGAACTAAGATATCCTATTGAACCCAATCCAGTTACAGTGCTCATTAAGGAAGGGGTGCTTAGATACCCTAATAAACCAAGGCCTTTTGTAGTGCTTGTTAAATTAGCAGTGCTGATATATCCAAATGTTCCTAAACCTTCAAGAGTACTTTTTACAGAAGAACTACTGATATAATCAAGTGACCCAATACCTATTAAACTGCTTGTAAGACTATTTGTACTAATAAAATTAAAAGTGCCAAGTCCATTCAAGGTGCTAAATAAACTAAATGTACTAAGATAACCCAATGTTCCAAGACCTTTTTGTGAACTGAGCAAGGAATCAACTCCTAGAATTGCTCCAGCAGGAAGTAAATTACTAACAGAGCCAATAGTAGTGCTTAGAGTTGATAATCCAATACGATTATTAGCTATAAGAGTAGATTGAATATTAAGAGTATCACCAACATTCGTAGAAAGAGTGCTTACATCACCAGTATAATAATTTACATAGGTAGCAGTAAATCCTCCAATCGTTCCTCCAATAAGAGTAATACTACTGAGAGTGCTGATGGATATAATACTAGAAAAAAGTAATTGAAGTCCAGCAGAAGTGCTGTATGTAGCAGGAGTATAATTTGCGGCGGTGCTAACAGTCGAGATACCTCTTTCAAGAACTCCACGTGTAAAATTAAATTGAGATAATGTTGTATATTGATTAAAGGGTAAATTGAAGACTGTAATACTTACATTGCTTGTAAAAGCAGTATTTATACTAAAATAAGATAGAGCGGCTGTGCTAACATTTTGAATGGCTGTTGAAAAATCAGTTTTAAGAGTATATAAGGAACTAATTGTGCTATAATTTGCATTGACAAGTGCTGATAAAGAACTGACTGTTCCAGTGCTTTGATTAATTCCAAAATAGATAGCATTATTGATATAATCACTTGTTAAAGTAACATCACCAAGTCCAACAAAAGTAAGAGTAGTGCTAGGACTTCCAGCATTTAAGTATTGTCCAGTGAGAGTAGAAATTCCACCAGTAACAGTGGAAGTATTGGAGAGAATGAGTGCTTTTTGGAAGGAATAGATGCTAGTAGGGGTTGAAGTTGCTCCTGTAGCAATTCCATCAAAATAAATGATATTTTGAACATTATCAGAGCGTAATTGAACACTTCCAGTTGCGGCAAATTTAACAACAGGATTGAGAGTATTAGAAAAGGCATAAATTGAATTATTTCCACTGACATCAATTTGTCCAAACGATTTTCCATAGATGAAAGTTTGATTCGTATTAGAACCAAGAGACATTCCAATTCCAGTTCCAGCGGAAAGTTGAAGAGTATTAAAACTTAAATCAGCCGTAAAGGTTCCTGCGTTAGTTACAACGCGATTGAAACTGGGATTCCAAGCGCCATTTGTGCTCGGAAAGCCCCAATAAGCACCACCTTGACCGTCTGCTGTAAGAACACGAAGAGCAGGAATAGGTATATTTCCAGTCGTTTTAGCAAACACACGGCGTAGTGTTATTTCGTCAGTATCATAAGAACGTCTCGACGCCATCTAACTTATGAAGGCAAGTTCTGAATTGATAAAAAGAGCGAATTAGTTGAAGGCACAAAACAAGAAATATTTGAATTAGATAAACCATTTGATGAATTTTTACTTATAGCTTGAGGTGCATAATGACTCAAATGGAAAGGTTGTTGTGAATAAACATTGCAAATAAGCGAACCAGGAACAGTAATTTTAATAGGAGGGCTGTATAAATTAGAAGAAGATGTTACTGAATTAATAGGAAAGAGCATAGATTGGAACATATGACTACTCAAGTAATTACTACCATATTGAATATAAGAACTTATATTAATAGGAGTCATAGCATTTGTTACCAAACTATATGCGGTATTTGTAAAGAAAATCGAAGGATATGATTCAATTGTAATTACAGATTTACTTGTAATATAGGATGAAAATCTATCAAGTTGTAAATTAGCTGTTGAGAAAAGTAGATTAGAATTATTGGATCCGCTATTTGCCGAAACAACAGGATTTAAGATGCCATTTTCACCTCTGTAAGTAATAGACGAATAAATAAAACTACTTAAATAAATTAAGTTTCCATTTGCATTTGTGACAGTCAAAGACCCACCATTAATATAAATATCCCCACTATTAACAATTGTAAAAGCATTATAAAGACCAGATGTAGTGCTTATAAGATTTCCTGTGGATATATAATTACTACTTGCTAAAAGATTAGCAAATGTGCTATAGTATTGAGTGGAACTGATATATCCAGCGGTTCCTAGTCCTTGAAGTGTACTTGTAAGTTGAGTGGTGCTGAGATATCCTGATGTTCCTAATCCAATGACGGTAGAAGTCAAAGAATTTTGAGTAGTATTTACCGAAGAAATATATCCAAGTGTTCCTAAACCAGTAAGTGTACTAAGTAATGAAAGGGAACTAATATAAGAATATGTTGCTAATCCTTCAATAGTGCTTGTCAAAGCGGTTTGCGTGGCTCCTTGAGACGAAATATATCCTATTGTTCCAAGACCTGTAACAGTACTAAGTAGAGAAAGTGAACTGATATATCCTGTTGTTGCTAAACCTTCAATTGAACTTGTAAGAGAAGGAGTGCTTAAGAAGCCAGATGTTCCAAGTCCTTGAATGGAACTAAAAAGAGATAAACTACTTAGGTAACCATTTGTTCCTAATCCTAGAACGGTGCTTACAAGATTCGTGCTTGTAATATATCCTACTTCATTACCGTAGAGTGCGGAACTTAATGAATTAATTTGGGTTCCTACAGCAGTACTTAGAGTTGATACATCTTGAATATAATTATTATAAACACCAATACTTACATTTGAAAGATTTGTAATACCATAGACTGTAACAGTGGAAATAGCCGAGCCAAAATTTAAATTTTCAAACTTAAAGAGAAAATCTGAACTTGTGCTTAATAAATTTCCAGTAGAAATATAACGTTCAGGTGATATGAACCAATTTACAGTGCTAAAAAGAGTGCTTGTTGTATAATTAATAAGTCCAGAAGAACTTATATATCCTGTTGTGCCAAGTCCTCTTACAGTGCTTGTAAGACTTACAGAACTAATATATGAAGTAGTTCCTAGACCTACAATGGAACTTGTGAGTTGTATAGGAGTAATAGTTCCAGTAAGATTTACATTTCCAATCGCAGTTGAAAGTGACGAAATACCTTGAATAATGACGCTACTGACATAGGTTGAAAAATTAGTATAGTTACCAGTAATACTGGATAAACCTGTAGACAAATAGGCAATAGTGCTAGGTAAATTACCTATACCAGTGGCAGCACTAATATAATCAACAGCACTAAGCCAATAAAGACCACCGATACCATCGGTTGTGGCAACATAAAAGGAGGAAATTGGTAAGTTTGTATTTGGATTCAAGGCAAATAATGTCCGGAGAATCAAGAGGTCAGTATCATACCCTTTTTTTGTAAAGGCCCTTGGGTCCATTGCGCTACTATAGTCTATTTAGAATCACTATACCATTCAGAGAGACGCGTCACTATGACTGGCAACGGAGGTTTATTACAATTAGTCGCGCAAGGAAAACAAGATGTTTTCTTGACAGGCAATCCACAAATAACGTGGTTTAAATTTGTCTATCGTAGACACACGAATTTTGCGATAGAATCAATTGAAATGTATTCGGATAACAAACCTGATTTTGGTAAGAAAGTCAGTTGGCTAATTCCTCGTTCAGGAGATTTGTTAGGTCCTTGTTTTCTTGAATTAGACCTGCCTGCATTAACATTAACCACTGGTCAAACTGTATCGTATGTAAATTCAACTGGTCACGCAATTATTGAAGAAATTACAATTACAATAGGTGAACAAGAAATTGACCGTCAAACAGGTGAATGGATGGAAATCTGGTCTAATTTAACAACAACAGAGTCTCAAAAGTACGGATTTTGGGACATGATTGGTAAAGTCGATGGATATTCACAACCCACTTTAGTTGGCCCTTTAAAACTTTACGTCCCATTACAATTCTGGTTTTGTAAGAATCCCGGTCTATATTTACCTTTATTGGCAATGCAATATCACCCGGTTCGTATTAACATTACATTTAGACCATTACAAGAAATGTTCTGGTCCTTAGATTTTACTCAAGGATGTACGGATCTTCAAGTGAATCCTGTAAGTATTACAGAATGTACATTATGGGGTGATTATGTTTATTTAGATGTTGAAGAACGTCGTAGATTTGTAAGTAATGCTCACGAATATTTAATTGAACAAATCCAATTCACCTCCTTGATAGCATTAGAGGCCTCTGCTTCACAAATAAGTGTTCCAATTGAGTTTAATCATCCTGTGCGAGAATTCTTTTGGGTTTTACAAAAAAATATTGTTCGAGAAAATCACGAATGGTTTAACTTTAGTAGTTTGAGCATAAGTGAACAAGGTGTAAGAACAGATTTATTAAATACTGCAGTTCTCCAATTAGACGGATTTGAACGTTTCCAAGTCCGCACAGCACCCTATTTCCGTCTAGTTCAACCTTGGCAAAGACACACTACAATACCTCAAGATGACTATATTTATCTTTATAGTTTGGCATTGAGACCTGAAGAACTTCAACCAAGTGGTTCATTAAATGCAAGTCGTATTGATACAATTAAATTACTCATTTCTACAAATCAAACTACAGTGCCTGCTCGTGGAAATTGTACAATTCGTGTGTATGCTACAAATCACAATGTTCTTCGTGTTGTAGATGGTTTTGGTGGTGTATTATTCACAATTTAAGCAATAAAAAATTTGAAGGTGTAGTATACTTGGATAAACGTTACAGCAACCATTTCCTAGCAAACTCAAGAATGAATAAAGTTATCTCTCAAACAATGACAGTAAATCAAATTTCAAAAAGCAATGAACGTCAAGATGTCCTTACACAAAAACGTATTCATCATCTCGCAGAAATCATTATGAAACGCAGTGATATTTTTAAATATCTAGGTATTCCTTCACTTTCATTTGAACAGTATACAGATTCATATGAAATGGAACAATTTGAATTAAATGAACCCATTCTTCTTTCAGAAATTTTTAAAGAAGAATGGGCCGAACCACTTATCAATGAAATTACATATTTTTGGGCTTTACTTTGGTCAGAAGGAATTGCACTTTATAATTTTAAATTGTATAGACAACGAACTGGAAAAGTAATGCTCTATGGTTTCGAACATTTTGGTTTCCGACAACAAATTGGCCATCGAGAAACCATTACATTTCCATATGAAACCAACTCACCTTTGAAATATTTCTTTCATAATTCGTGTTTTCCACCTAATTTTCAAGATAGACTTTTGAACTTGCCTGAAAATCTACGCGTAGATATGTCTAAAATTCTCAAGAAAGAATGATTGGCTTGAATAGCGATGGCCGAACCATTACCAGAAAAAAAAACAGGCTTCTTCCATTATACACAAGGTAAAGCGTGGGGAGGAAGTCAGATTGACCCAGTCGTATTTAAAATAATAACAGTTCTATTTGGTTTTTTTGGATTGGATCATTTACTTTTACGTTCTCCGATAACAGCAATTCTAAAATTTTTAGTGAATATTATTTCATTAGGATTTTGGTATTGGTATGATATTCTTCAAGTCTTCACTGATTTTGATAATTTCAAAAAATATGGATATTCTTTACCAATCTTTGGTCCTGCTGGTCTAGGTGCTGGTTTAGTTCATGACACAGGAACACCAAAAGCACCCATAGAAAGTCCAAGTCCCTTTTATTTCGTGGCATTTGCATTAACATCCTTGATACCTTATGGGTTAAGTCATGTGATAGCAGGAGATTATTTAGGAGCCTTTTTAAAGTTTATACTATCTGTTTCTTTTTTTACCTTTTTATTTGGTTGGTTATGGGCAGCCTATACCTTTGGAAATATGATGTTAAATAGTAAATCCTTATTTGAAAATGGAACAGATAGATTATTTCCACTAAGTTTCTTTTTTGGTCAATATGGTCCTGGCCCACGAATTCAACCCCATAAACCTCAAATTCCTGAAGAAAAAGAACCTGATTGTCCTCCTGGATTTTTAGACATTCTATGGAGTTATATACTCTTACTTCCAAAGACTCTTTATGATATTCTATTTCCACCTGTCAAAAAGGCTGTAGAAGTTACAATAGAAACAGGTAAGAAAATTGTTGATGAAACAAAGAAAATTGTTGATGAAACAAAGAAAGTCGTTGAACCACCAGTAAAGGAAGTAACAAAGATTGCGACTGAAATGCCAAAAGTCTTATCAAATACAGTCAATGAATTAGGTCAATATACTGACCCTGCTAAATTATCAGAATTGGCCGAAAAACAAGCCATTCAGACTGGAGGCGCAGTATTGGCTTTAGAGGGACCATCAATATTTAATGTAGCAGTGGTGGGTGTATTACTTTTAACAATAGTTGGTGGTTTAGCACTTACATATGTGCGCATAAATATGGCTAAATCTGAAGTCACAAAAGAAAAGAACGATGTCCCTCCAGCAGTCCAACACAAAGACCGAGATGACACTCCTCCCGGACCATGAATATTTTGAAACTCTTATTGGAAGAGGTAATTATGAACAATACGAAAAGACACAATTTCCTGAACGTGTGATTGTGTATTTTACTGCGAAATGGTGTGGAGCCTGTAAACGAGTCGCATTAGATGCGCTTGTAGAAAATACACCCGATATAAAATGGTTAAAGTGTGATGTAGACATGGTTCCTGAAACCTTGGGGTATTGTAATATGCAGTCAATTCCTTCTTTTGCGTATGTAGAAAATCGTAAATTTAAGGGAAATATTTCATCCAGCGATAATGCAAAAATTGCCTATTGGATAAAGTCAATGTTACAATAGATATGTCTCAGTGCGACTATGCGATAATAGGAGGAGGAATCGCAGGATTATATTTTGCTCGAGAATTATCAAAGAAATATCCGAGTGCCAAAATTGAAGTGTTTGAAAAATACAAGATTTTGGGAGGACGTGTAAAGACTTATTCAACAACAGTCAACGGAAAAAAGATTCAATATGAATCTGGTGCAGGTAGAGTTTTTGAGGACCATATTCATATAAGAAAATTATTGAAAGAATATGATTGTACGGAAATTCCAATTTCCGATGAGATTTTATGGAAACCATCGTATGAAAGCAAATTGGAAGAAAATGTATTTGAGAAATCATTACCAGTCTGGTTACCTGAATTAAAAAAACTTCCAGCCGATGAATTAGCCAATCATTCACTTCATACACTTTTAGTAAGAATTTTTGGACCGATTGAAGCGAGACAAATGACAATTCAATTTCCGTATTGGGCCGAGATTTTTACAATGCGAGCAGATTTAGCGATAGAATCCTTTCTGAATGAAATGGGAACACATAAGGGATATATGGTTACGAAGG
>JACCDW011917681.1_pt1 | contig 10157 bp, 6 predicted proteins | sample 7449781 | NCBI WGS metagenome assembly JACCDW01 (sample SAMN15323449, study PRJNA562643) | freshwater metagenome | isolation source: river surface water | place: USA:Blue River Watershed | collected 2017-08-18 | reverse complement strand
TGAGCCTGATCCGGCACAAATGTTGGCGGTTGATCGTTTGCACGCGCTCTATGAATCGCTGGTCAGCTTTAAATCGTCGCGAAGCAATACGCTTAAGCGGATGCTTGCCTCGAAAACTGTGCCGCGCGGCGTCTATTTCTGGGGTGGTGTTGGCCGCGGCAAGAGCTTTATTATGGACTGCTTTTTCGCGGCGGTTCCCTACAAGCGCAAGAAGCGGATTCACTTCCACGCCTTCATGCACCAGATTCATGCCGAACTGCGCGAAAACGCCGGCAAATCTGATCCGTTGGTACCGGTGGCCAATCGGATCGCCAAGGAAACACGCTTGTTGTGCTTCGACGAGTTCCATGTGTCGGATATTGCCGATGCCATGATTCTCGGCCGCTTACTCGAACTGCTGTTCGAGAAGGGCGTTGTGTTCGTCATGACCAGCAATTACCCCCCTGACAATCTGTATCCGAATGGTCTGCAGCGGATGAACTTCCTGCCGACCATTGATCTGCTCAAGCAACAGCTTGACGTGATGCCACTCGATGGCGGTCAGGATTACCGACTGCGCAAACTCGAAGTGATGCCTGTCTACCATGTGCCGCATGACGATGAGACCGAGCGCGCCATGGCCGAGTACTTTGCGGTGGCCGCCACGATGCCGGGCACCAGCGGCGAGAGCATCGAAGTTAACAACCGCAAAATCCCGACAATTCGTCTAGCCCCCGGTGTCGTGTGGTTCGACTTTATGGCAATCTGCGGTGATGGTCGTGCCCAGACAGACTATTTGGAACTGGTGCGCGAGTATCACACCATTCTCGTTTCCAATATTCCCGTGCTCGAGACCCGTCATGGCGCTGAAGCACGACGTCTCACCTGGCTGGTCGATGTCTGCTACGACCACCGGGTCAAACTCATTATTTCGGCCGGCGCGTACCCGGATGATCTCTACGTTGAGGGGCCCAATGCCCACGAGTTCTTCCGAACGGCGAGCCGACTGACCGAAATGCAGTCGCGGGAATATCTGGCGCTGCCCCATCTGGTCGACATCGTCAGAACGTGAGTAATGCGCTGCAATCCGGCCTCGTGAGTCACTAGTGACTTACCTTATCGTATGCGGCGTGGTACTTGCTGCCATCTGGCTGGTCTGCCGTGCCGTTGTCTGGTTGCCGACCTACTACGCCCGGGAGGAGCAACTTTGGATTGCAGCCGTCCAGCAAAGCAGTCATGGGCAGTTCCAGTCCCCGGAACCCCAGCGTACCGTTGCCCTGTGGCGAGAGTTCTTGAGTGTTGCACCGCCGTTCAATCGACTGACGGTAATCGCCACCATCGCCATTAGCCTGGTGGCTACCGCTTTATGGCAGAGTTTGCCGCCGGGTTGGCTGATGGCGGCCTGGTTTCTCTATGCCTGCGGGCTCATCACCCTGGCCCTGGTCGACCATCAGACAAAGCTGCTGCCCGACCTCTTGACGATACCTTTGCTCTGGCTGGGTCTCTTGCTACAGTTGTTTCCGGCGACGGCCAGCTTTGGCCTGGAGATGGCCGTCATCGGGGCCGTGCTCGGTTATCTGCCGCTTTGGGGATTGGCTCAGGCTTATCGCCTGATTCGCGGGCGAGACGGCCTGGGCATGGGAGATCTCAAACTACTGGCGGCCATGGGTGCGTGGTCAGGCCCCTGGGTGCTGCCACCGGTGATCTTTGCGGCAGCACTAGGCGCTATCATCTGGTTTGTCCTGCAGCGTGTATTGCGACGCCGCGGCGGCCATATGCACGAAGAGCATCCGTTTGGTCCGTGGTTGATTCTGGCCTACCTGCTGATCGTATTGCTTCCGATCGGCAGATAGGCCAAAAAATGGCTTGGCCGTCAGGCGGCGGCCAGCGCCTGATCCAGATCGGCAATCAGGTCATCGATGTGTTCGATGCCGACGGACAGTCGGATCATATCTTCCGATACACCGGCCTTCGTCAGCTCTTCCGGTGACAGCTGACGGTGCGTGGTTGATGCCGGGTGACAAGCCAGCGTTTTGCAATCGCCTATATTGACCAGACGTGTCACCAGCTTGAGCGCGTCCTGGAACTTGCCGCCGCCGGTGAGGCCGCCTTTGACGCCAAAGTTCAGAATGCCCGAGGCGCGACCGCCCATGTACTTCTGGACTAGGGCATGGTCTTTGTGATCCGGCAGACCGGCGTAATTGACCCAGCTCACCTTCGGATGATTTTTCAGATGCGTAGCGATCTTCGTGGCGTTTTCGCAGATACGATCCATACGCAGCGTCAGCGTCTCGATGCCTTGCAGAATCAGGAAAGCATTAAACGGAGAAATCGCCGCACCCATATTGCGCAGCGGGACCACGCGGGCGCGGCCAATGTACGCTGCCGGGCCGAGCGCCTCGGTGTACACCACACCGTGGTAGGACACGTCCGGTTCGTTGAGTCGCTTGAACTTGGTTTTGTATTCGGCCCACGGGAACTTGCCGCTGTCGACAATGATGCCGCCGATCGATGTCCCGTGACCGCCCAGATATTTGGTGAGCGAGTGCACCACGATATCCGCACCGTGCTCGAAGGGGCGGCACAGGTAGGGTGAGGGCACCGTGTTGTCCACGATGAGGGGTACCCCGTTCTTGTGCGCAATTTCAGCGAGTTTCTCGAAATCGGTGATGTTGCCGAGCGGGTTACCCACCGACTCACAATAGATCGCCTTCGTCTTGCCATCCACGAGTTTCGCGAAAGAATCCGGGTCACGGTAGTCGGCGAAACGCACCTCGATGCCGTATTGCGGCAGCGTGTGAGCGAACAGGTTGTAGGTGCCGCCGTACAGCGTGCTTGAGGTCACAATGTTATCGCCCGCTTCGGCAATCGTCTGGATTGCATAGGTGATCGCGGCCTGGCCGGATGCCAGTGCCAGACCGGCAATGCCGCCCTCCAGTGCCGCAACGCGTTTTTCCAGCACATCTTGGGTCGGATTCATGATGCGGGTGTAGATATTGCCGGCGACCTTCAAATCGAACAGATCGGCGCCATGCTGCGTACTGTCGAACGCATACGAGGTTGTCTGATAAATGGGGACGGCGACCGCCTTGGTGGTCGGGTCGACGTCATAACCAGCGTGGACGGCAAGTGTTTCAATTTTCATGAGGGTCTCCAGAATTCATTAGAATTTTTTGTGAGCATACCGCATCGGATCGATGGCGCGAACCAGATCTTTCGGGAGCGGTAAGGGTTCGCCGGCAATCTGGCTGGCCAGAAGTTCGGCGCACAGCGTGGCAAACAGAATACCGCGTGCACCAAAACCGGAATTAACATACAGCCCTGGTACGCGGGCGCGCGCCGTCCGTGAGCGGCTGGCAACCGCGGCGTTCTCGTTTGCCGGTAGCTGGCCAACCAGGGGCAGACGATCCGGCACCACGGGGCGCAAGCCCACTTTGCCTGTCAGGTCTGGGTGATCAGCCTCTGGCCAGTTGGCATCCGTGTCGCTGACCATGCCGCGAATCGTGGCCAGGTTTTCGGCGTGCTCGGCCGCGCGTAATTCAAGATTCGTGTCGTCGACGACAAAGCTGGCGCCGCAAGTCGACAAGCCATCCATGGCGGGTGTCCAGTAGCCATTGCGACAAAGTACGGATGTCGGCGCGGGTGCGGGCGGGGACGTCATCACCGTGGTCTGGCCGCGTGCCGCACGAATCGGCAGTGCCTGGCTATAGGGTTCGGCTAAGCGTGGTGCATCCGTCGCATTGGCCAAGACCACGATCTCGGCTTCGGCGACCCGACGGCCTTGAGTATCGACAGCGGCCCAACCGGTCGTCGTTGGTTGAAGCGATTCGACGTACGTGTGCTCAAGTAGCGTCGCACCGGAGGCCTTGAGCAATTGTGCGCAGTAGTCCGAAGGGTTCACCCAGCCACCCGCGGCAAACCACCAGCCACCGGCGGTTACGGATAATCCGGCCTTGTCGCTGGCGGCATCCTGCGCAAGCCAGGTGAGCAGGCGATTCGGAAGCCCCAAGGTTGCAACCGCCTGTTGCATAGCCATCGCTTGTGCATCATCACGCGCCAGATGCAGCACACCGCAGGCATCCCACTGCACGGGCAGACCCTGTTCTTCCAGTTGTTGCAGGCGATGCAAGGTGCTTAGAAAACCGGCTCGGGTAAGCCGCGATAGGATGTTGTCATCGACCGAGGGCAGGGGGCGGATTACGCCCGCCTGGTTGCCCGAAGCACCGCCGGCGAGTCGACCGCTGTCGACGATCGTACAGCGCCAGCCACGGGCGCTAAGTCGTTCTGCGGTCGCGGTACCGGCAAGTCCGGCACCAATGATCAGCGCATGACCGGCGGATATGCCGGGGTAAGGGTGCGGACGGCGCTCGCGAAATGCCGCGGTCAGCATCTCGCGCTTCTGCGCAAAACCGGGTTGCAACGTCCAGTCAAAACCACAGGCGTGCAGCCGGCGGCGCAGGGCGCCATTCACGCTCCAGGTCGACAGTGTCGTGCCTGTACCGGAAAGTTTGGCCAGTGCTTCGCAGACAGCGTCAGACCAGATAGCCGGGTTCTTGGCTGGCGAGAATCCGTCGAGATAGATCGCATCGGCACGGCCGCTCACTTGAGCAATTGTGGTTTCGGCCTCGCCGAGGATCAGCGTGAGGATCACGCGACCCTGTTCAAATTCAAGCCGGTGGGTGCCCTCGGCGAGCATGGGCCATTGCCGGGTGAGTGCCTCCACGAGCGCGGCCGGTAATTCGCCACGATAGGGGGTAAGCAGCCGTTTCAGATCGTCCTGGCGCAGTGGATGTTTCTCGACCGAGACGAAATGTAGACGCCGGCAACGCGCAGCTTCCGGTTGTTCGCGCCAGGCGAACCACGTCGCCAGAAAATTCAGTCCGAGGCCAAAACCGGTTTCGACGATGACGAAATGATCCCGGCTTGCCCAACGTGCCGGTAAATCGTTGCCACCTAAAAAAACATGCCGGGCCTGCGCAAGCGCACCGGCCCGGCTATGGTAAACATCGTTATACACCGGCGCGTACGGCGTACCGTCATCAGTCTGTGACAGTGTCGCCGGTGTAATAGGCATGGTTAATCGATGCTTCTCATTTGCGGAAACAGAATCACGTCGCGAATCGCGGGCGAGTCGGTGACCAGCATGATCAGGCGGTCAATACCGATACCGCAGCCACCGGTCGGTGGCAGGCCGAATTCCAGCGCCTGGATGTAATCTGCGTCGTAATACATGGCCTCTTCATCGCCGGCTTCTTTGGCGGCCACCTGGGCGAGGAAACGTGCCGCCTGATCTTCCGGGTCGTTGAGCTCGGAGAAGCCGTTGGCAATTTCGCGACCGACGATAAACAGTTCGAAGCGCTCGGCGATCTCCGGGTTCTTGTCGCTACGACGGGCCAGTGGCGAGACTTCGGCCGGGTAATCGATGATGAAGGTTGGATCCCACAGTTGGGCTTCGGCCGTTTCTTCGAAGAACATCAACTGCAGACCGCCCAGACCAATGATCTTGGGCAGTTCCACCTTGCGGTTGGTGAGCTCCTGGCGCAGCCAGGCTTCATCATGGAGTTGGGTTTCGGTGTATTGCGGGCAGTATTTGAGCACGGCCTGGACGATGGTCAGGCGGTGGAAGGGCTTCGACAGGTCGAGTTCACGCCCCTGATAAGTGAAGACCTCTTTGCCCAGCGCTTCACGGGCGGCATGGCGAATCACACCTTCGGTGAAGTTCATCATGCTCTTGTAGTCTGCGTAGGCCTCGTAGAATTCCATCATCGTGAATTCCGGGTTGTGACGCGGCGAGAGGCCTTCGTTACGGAAGTTACGGTTGATTTCGAAGACCTTCTCGAACCCGCCGACGACCAGCCGCTTCAGATAAAGCTCCGGCGCGATGCGCAGGTAGAGCGGCATATCCAGCGCGTTATGATGCGTGGTGAACGGCTTGGCCGAAGCACCCCCGGGGATCGGGTGCATCATCGGCGTTTCGACTTCGAGGAAGCCGTCGTTGACCATATAGGCACGGATCGACTGCACGAGGCGGCTGCGCGCGGCAAAGGTCGCCCGCGACTCCTGGTTCATGATCAAATCGAGATAGCGCTGGCGATAGCGTTGCTCGATATCGGTCAGCCCGTGGAATTTTTCCGGGAGCGGACGCAGACACTTGCTGAGCAGGCGGATGCTGTCGCAGGCGATGCTGAGTTCGCCGGTCTTGGTCTTGAACAGGGTGCCCGAACAGCCAATCAGATCGCCCAGATCCCACTTCTTGAAATCGGCGTAGACATCCTCGCCCACCTTGTCGCGGGTAACGTACAACTGAATGCGACCAGAGACGTCCTGGATCGTCAGGAACGAGGCTTTGCCCATGACGCGCTTGAGCATGATCCGACCGGCAACGCTCACTGAAATTGGCATACCGTCGAGTTCTTCCGGCATCTTGTCGTCATAGTGTTCGATCAGCTTGGCGGCCGTATTCTGACGCTCAAAGTCATTGGGGTAGGCGGTGCCCGTTTCACGCCACTGGCGCAGCTTCTCGCGGCGCTCGGCAACAAGCTGGTTGTCGTCCTGTACTGCGGCGATCGTATCGTTGTTCTGATCAGTCATGGTCGTTTCCCGTTTACTCGTTTCTTGTCAGACCTGGTTAAACGCCTTGTTTCAGGCTCTCTTCGATGAATTGATCCAGGTCGCCATCAAGAACGCCCTGGGTGTTGCCTACTTCCACATTGGTACGCAGATCTTTGATGCGCGACTGATCGAGCACGTAGGAACGGATCTGGTGACCCCAGCCGATATCGGACTTGGCATCCTCCAGCTTCTGTTGTTCGGCCTGACGTTTGCGCAGCTCGAACTCGTACAGACGCGCGCGTAGCATCTTCCAGGCTTCGTCGCGATTACGGTGTTGCGAACGGTCGTTCTGACACTGCACCACAATATTGGTCGGCACGTGGGTCAGGCGAACGGCCGAGTCGGTCTTGTTAATGTGCTGACCACCCGCACCGGACGCGCGGTAAGTATCCGTCCGCACATCAGCCGGGTTGATCTCGATCTCGATCGAATCGTCGACTTCTGGGTAGACGAATACGCTACAGAACGACGTATGGCGGCGGGCGTTCGAATCAAACGGAGATTTACGCACTAGGCGGTGCACGCCGGTCTCGGTGCGCAGCATGCCATAGCAGTAGTCACCCGAAAGGCGCAGCGTCGCCGATTTGATACCGGCGACATCGCCCTCGGATTCTTCAAGCACTTCGACGGTGAAGCCTTTGCGCTCGGCATAGCGGATGTACATGCGTAGCAGCATCGATGCCCAGTCCTGGGCTTCGGTACCGCCAGCACCCGCCTGGATTTCGATAAAGCAGGGGTTCGGATCCTGAGGGTTGTTGAACATCCGGCGAAACTCCATCGCCGCGACTTCTTTCTCCAGACCGTCGATATCTGCCGAGACGGCATTTAACGTATCGTCGTCGTTCTCTTCGCGCGCCATCTCGAAGAGGTCTTTCGCATCGGTCAGATTCTGCTGGATGGCGCCCAGTGAAACGACGACACCTTCGAGGGATTTCTTTTCCCGACCCAGATCCTGAGCGCGCTTGGCGTCATTCCAGATGTTCGGGTCTTCAAGGATTTCGGAAACTTCGGCGAGACGCGCGGACTTGGCGTCGTAGTCAAAGATACCTCCGTAGACCATTGGACCGCTCGGCCAGGTCTGCAAGGTGGTTGGCAAGGCTATTAAGCTGTTCGGCTTCCATAATGCGTCGATTTCTGAGGGTGGGGCCGCACTGGGCCATAGGCTTTCCATTATAGCTTGCCAGCCTTGTGTCTGGGCTGAAAACCGTGCTATAGTCTTGCCCTCGACGCGCTCGTAGCTCATCTGGATAGAGTACTTGGCTACGAACCAAGGGGTAGGGAGTTCGAATCTCTCCGAGCGCGCCAGAATTCAAGGCCTCCAGCGATGGGGGCCTTCTTTTTTGTGTCGACACATTCTGTTTTAAGCGTTAGTTCACAATAATTTGGTAGTGTAGTCGCGATGTTTTTCTCAGCGCGCCAATTGTCCAGCCTATTTCCTATGTCGACTCATTGCCAAGACGCCTTTCCCATCTCTCCAGACTGGTGCGGTCTGGATGAACCTGCTTTGCGGCAAAAGCTTCTAGCCTATTTCACCCAGTGCTTTGATCGCTACGAGTCACTCTTTGATTGTCTTGCGAACGAAGCGGCATATATCGAAAAACCGATTACGTTGCGTCACCCGTTGATTTTCTATTACGGCCATACCGCTACCTTCTTCGTGAATAAGCTGCTGCTTGCCAAGCTGATCCCGGAGCGGATCAATCCGCGATTTGAGGCCATGTTTGCCGTTGGCGTTGATGAAATGAGCTGGGATGATCTCAACGATGCGCATTACGACTGGCCATCGGTGGCCGACATCAAGGCCTATCGTGATCAGGTCCGTACCTGCGTAACACGCGTCATTCAAGAGGCACCCTTCACCCCACCCATGGGTTGGGACAACCCCTGGTGGGCCATTCTCATGGGTATCGAGCACGAGCTCATTCACCTCGAAACGTCGTCAGTGCTGATCCGACAGCATCGCCTGGAATACGTGCGGCCGCAGCAGAGCTGGCAAGCCGAACCCGTTAGCGCCTGTGTATTGGCGGCGGCGCCCGTCAATACCCTGATCGACGTGCCATCCGGCTTGGTATTACTGGGCAAGGGGGACCCGCACCAAAATGCCTGTGCCGGGGATGGCGACGCGCGACGTTATGGCTGGGATAACGAATATGGTCGGCACGAAGCTGAGATCCCCGCCTTCCAGGCAAGCCGGTTGCTGGTTTCCAATGCCGAATTTATGAGCTTCGTCGAAGCCGGTGGTTATGCGGATGCACGGTACTGGAGCGATGAAGGTTGGGGCTGGCGCGAATTTACCGGCGTGACCCATCCAACCTTCTGGCACCATCGTGAAGGCGGCTGGGTTCTGCGCCTCCTGTGCGAAGAAGTGCCCATGCCCTGGGATTGGCCGGTCGAAGTTAATTATCACGAAGCCACCGCTTTCTGCGCCTGGAAGGCCGAGCAAACCGGGCTGGCCGTGCGTCTTCCGAGCGAAGACGAATGGGCGCGTCTTTACGATCTTGCGGGCATCGCACCCGATACACCGGCTCAGCGTCGTCTTGCCGGGGGATGCAGTTCGGTGCCGGTCACCCGCTTTGCCCACGGCGACTTCTTCGACGTCGTCGGCAATGTCTGGCAGTGGACGTGTACGCCGATCTACCCCTTTGCCGGGTTTGAGGCACATCCACACTACGACGACTTCTCGATTCCTACCTTTGACGAACGCCATAATTTGATTAAGGGCGGTAGCTGGATCTCCTGCGGCAACGAAGCGTTGCGTGCCTCGCGCTATGCATTCCGCCGGCATTTCTTCCAGCACGCCGGTTTCCGTTACGTGGTTGGCGCGCCGCCGGTACTACCGGTTGTCTCACGTTATGAAGACGATGCCTTGCTCGCCCAATATGCCGAATTCCATTACGGCCAGTCTTACTTCGAGGTGCCCAACTTCCCGGCAGCCGTTGCACAGATCGCGCTCGACGTGAGTCGCGGTCGGCCACAGCGTCGTGCTCTGGATATCGGTTGTGCGGTGGGGCGAACCAGTTTCGAACTGGCGCGGGGGGGTTTCGATACGGTGGTTGGGGTCGACTTCTCGGCACGTTTTATCAATCTGGCCGACGAACTGATCGGGCAGGGTCTGGTGCGTTACGCACTCACGGATGAAGGCGAACTGCAGTCCTTCCGCGAGGTTGGTCTCGATCAGCTGGGTTTTGCCGGATGCGCTTCGCGCGTGACCTTCTGGCAAGGCGATGCCTGTAATCTCAAGGACGTGCATCACGATTATGATCTGGTCGTCGCCGCGAATCTTATTGATCGGCTCTACGATCCGCACAAGTTCCTTGCCGACATTGGCCAGCGCATTGTGCCGGGCGGCGTACTCGTGCTGACATCGCCGTATACCTGGCTGGAAGAGCACACGCCGCGTTCGCAATGGCTGGGTGGCTTCAAGAAGGATGGCGAACGGTACACCACCCTGGATGCCCTCCATGAATTACTGGCAGAGGATTTCGTGCTACGGGGCGCGCCAAGCGATGTGCCCTTTGTCATCCGCGAAACAGCCCGCAAATTCCAGCACAGCGTGGCGAAGGTAT
>JACCDW011623201.1_pt1 | contig 10157 bp, 17 predicted proteins | sample 7449781 | NCBI WGS metagenome assembly JACCDW01 (sample SAMN15323449, study PRJNA562643) | freshwater metagenome | isolation source: river surface water | place: USA:Blue River Watershed | collected 2017-08-18 | reverse complement strand
GTACAGCATAACAATTTGCCCTTTTAGTTAAATGGTATAACAGTTGATTTGTAATCATCTATTGGCAGTTCGATTCTGTCAAAGGGCACCAAGAACCTCGGAGTCCCATCTCCGTGATTTACTGGGGGTACATTGGCTTCACCATAATGCCAGGGCTCATACGATGATAGCCTCAAAACCTGTTTAACACGGGTGCAAGAAAAATCGTAGGTGGAGTTCACGCTCTAGCCATAAGTACAAATGTGTGGACAGGGTAACACCTCAGTCTAGGGCTAGTGAGGACTAGTAGCTAGACACATTACTATTATGTTCTTTAAAAAATTAGATTTACCTTCTATACCAGAAAATTTAAAAAAAGAAATAATCAAAGACTTTGAAAAAAGTTATAAAAATCCACCACCTGTAAGTTTTGATCTTTATAAAAAAGATAGCGGATCAGTAAGTATCTATCCTATGTCTACTCATTTACAAATGCTGCTGAGTAGAATATATAAAAATACAATTTTAGATAATTATATTTTTACATTTCAAGTAGTCGAGGGAGGAGAATATGTATCTCCTCATATCGATCCAGATACTCACAGGTCGGAAGCTTATTACTATATACTGAATAAGGGAGACACTCCTGCCAAAACTGTTTGGTATAAAAATTTAAGTGATGAAAAGTTAAATCAAGCAATTGCAATAAATTACGACAATCTCGAAATAGTAGATGAATTAGTAGCCGAAAATGATAACTGGTATTGGTTTAAACTAAATGAAATACATAGTGTAGAAAACTTATCTGGAAGAAGACTAATGATATTCTGCTTAGATAAAGCAGAGGTTCATAAATATATAAAATGACTAATAATATTTTTGAAAGAGAGCTAATTCTTCCTTTTACATTTCAACCAGTATTTGATCGAAGTCTAAACAAGCCTCACGCTAAATTTAAATTAACAGAAAAGAATCAAGATTTTATAAATTGGTTGCAAGAAAAAGATATTGCTATAACACACGGGGAAAGATTTTACTTACATCCGATTAGGGCAAATCATTTACCCATTCACGTTGATGTATTTTTACCAAATCAATCCGACGACATTGTTAAAATAAATTTTGTTTATTGTGATGTAGACACTTATATGAATTGGTATGAGTTAAAAGAAGATGTAGAATTAGAAGTTATTCCTACATCAGTAGATTCATATTATAAAGTTATAGATAGAGAAGAAGCTAAATTAGTACATACAGTAAAGACAGATAGACCAAGATTAATTAATGCAGGAATACCGCACGATATATATCCTCCGGTTTCTATGCCAAGATATAGTTTTTCATTTATCTTGATAAAAAAGTCTACTGGTGTTAAAATAAGTTGGAATGAAGCGTTAGAGATTTTTAAAGAAAATATTGTTGAAGTATAATGCGGGATTAGTTTAATGGTAGAACGAGAGCCTTCCAAGCTCACGACAGGGGTTCGATTCCCCTATCCCGCTCCAAGGATTTAATATGCCAATGTATGAAACAACTGTTCGTACACCGCAAGGTGAAGAAAAGAAACGTGTCTATGCAGATAATGTACAAGAAGCTAAAAAGCTTTTTGAACAATTGTATGGCGGACCTAGAGCAGTTCCATATATTCCGCACGTTGTACCAAGTTAATCGGGGTGTAGCTTAGTCTGGTTTAAAGCGCCTGCTTTGGGAGCAGGAGATCGTGAGTTCGAATCCCACTTCCCCGACCATTCATTATGATGAGAATCATTAAAATCGCCAATACTATTATACATTTACATCCTGGTCCGATAGGTGTAAGTTGCTCTGGCGGTGCAGACAGTTCTGTCTTGCTTTACATTTTAATGAGCCAATGTATAAAACCTATACACATTTTTACTTGTGCTAGTAAATTAAAAAATTATAATTCTGCATTTACTACTGCTGAAGTTATAGACAGGTGCATACATTTAACAGGAAATAATAACGTGTTTCATCACGTTCATTATGTCGACGAGCAAACTAAAGAAAATTTGTTTTACCCAGATGAATTCAAAAACGTTTATCTACTGTATACTGCTGTAACTCAAAATCCTCCTAGCGAAATTTCTAGTAAATTTTATAATAAAATTTCAGAACAAGAAAGAGAACCTGGATCGATTAAAGCGTTGTATGCTGACGAAAATAGACTTTATATGCCATTCTCTAATATAGATAAAAGAGAAATCTTTAATATCTATAAAGAATTAAATTTACTAGAAACACTATTCCCTGTTACAAGAAGTTGCGAAAGTTTATCACTGACCAAAGGTCATTGTGGACAATGTTGGTGGTGCGAAGAGCGCCTATGGGCTTTTGGAAAATTATGATAATAGACACTAATGATTTAATTAAAAAATTCGATTTTAGTTCTTTAATTACAGAACAAGATAACAATGAAGCTTGCAATATAATAAAAGGAATTATTGACAACGGTAATTACTACACAAATAGTCCACGTTATCAAACAAAAGAAAACATATTTGCAAGACAAGAAGAAGTTTGGTTAAAATATCGTATGAGCTTTTTGTTCAGCGTGTTTATGTATCTAGGACGTGAAGTAAAAGTTTTCAATATGCAGGCCTGGAGTTTTATGACTAATTTAGAAGGTGCCGAAGATAGAGATAATTTATGGCATCATCATTGGCATCCAAAACATCCTAACAGTAGTATGATGAGTGGTATATGGTATCTGCATATACCTGAAGATGTATCTGATAAGAATACAACAGGAACAGAAATAGCACCAAACGGTCCAGAAGCAGGTGGAAAATATTTTGTTAAACCAACATATAATAATTGGGTAATGTATCCAAGCAATACTTGGCACAGACCAGGAATAGTCCAAAGTAATAACTATAGATTTATTTTAGCAGCAGATGTAGAATACTTAGCAAACTAATAACGATTGACATCAAATTATTTTGATGCTATAATAAAAACAATAAGAAAGGAGGAGCACTATGCCCGCTGTATTTTTAGTAAGTGATACGCATTTTGGCCACGCTGGCGTGTGCCGATTCTTGCGTGAGGATGGAACCAAACTTCGCCCCTGGGATGATCCTAGTGAAATGGACGAAGAAATGATTCGTCGTTGGAACGAGCGTGTTCGTCCTAACGACAAAGTTTACCATTTAGGAGACGTTGTAATTAACCGTAAAGCTTTATCTACATTAGCTAGATTAAACGGCGATAAAGTCTTAATTCGTGGTAATCACGATATCTTTAGAGACGACGAGTACAGACAGTACTTTAGAGAATTACGTGCATACCACGTTATGAACGGAATGATCTTAAGTCATATTCCTGTACACGAAGCTAGTTTAGGCCGTTTTGGTACAAACATCCACGGACACTTACACGCAGGCCGTGTTAAGAAAGCACGTGGTATTAATGCTAAAACAGGTGAAGTATTGTACGGTAATGAAATTGATCCACGTTACTGGTGTGCCTGTGTCGAACAAACCGACTTCGCCCCAATTTTGTTTGAAGATGCAATTAAACGTATCGAAGAAGAAGGTGGCACAATTGGTTTTAAAAACGGCAACGGCCCGACTATGTAACATTTAATAGGCACTTCGGTGCCTATTTTTTTGACTTTAAATCTTATAAAAGCTATAATACGGCGTGAGCATAGTCTCAGCAGCGGACGCTGTTACCAGTATAGACAGTGCTAGAATCAGCTATTAGAGTTTCTCCGTCCCTGGAATGAATATCGGGCACTCCCGAGGGTCATTAAATTTTCTAGTCTGTTCGAAAAGTAGTTGAGGACTATTCGCTATAGGGTATAGGATTATCTGACTGGTCGCAACACAGCCTTGTATGCTCACACCTTTTTTAATTTTCTATAAGTATTGATATGAACAAGCCGAGTAAAAGTCCAGATCGACATACCTTTCAAAAAGAAGGATATATTAAACGTTGTCAAGAAAAAGGCCAAGAGCCTAGTACTGAGTACTTAGATGTTTTCGAACAGATTTTAAATCAACACGAAAACAAATTCATCGATCCTCAAACTCATAAAAATAATTTAGAATATGATTTATTAACTACTGATTGGATTTTAGAAAAGGTTCGAAACAGTGACACTTATGCTCAAAATCTGTATGCTGCGTTATGTAATAACGATTTTCAAAAACGAGATCTATGGCCTATACTCGCTGAACAAGTCTGGAGTTGTACTTGGAGATATGCTGGCGGCATCGTAGCAGATATGTTACAAAAAGGCGATTACATCGACTGGTACTGTAGTGGCATCAGAGGGGGTCCACTAGGAGGTGCTGAAGATGAAACTGCTTGGGACCAGAAAGGCTATGTCAGCGAAGGCGCGGTTACTGAAGAAATAAATACTGATCTACACAAATTAGGATGGTTAGTTGTCACTGATGAAAATTAAACTCACACACAATCAAATAGTTCGAAGCTTACAAATTATAAATCATATATTGTCTTTAATTGGACTTTGTTATGCTATCTATTTTTCAGAATACAGTTTGTTATTTGTATCTGTTTTAGTATACTGGTTTATTGGAGTTTTCGGAATTAATATTGGATTTCACAGATTAATAAGTCACAGAAGCTTTAAAACTAATCAATTTTGGGAAAAATTTTGTAGTATTATCGGTGTGCTAACTGTTGTAGGCAGTTCATTAGCTTGGGCTGCTGTACATAGACAACATCATAGATGCACTGAACGACAAGGTGATCCCCATAGTCCTTATTTAATTGGAAATTTTCGAGCCTGGTTTGGCATATGGGATATGCCAAAATTAGATCTAAAACTAATTAGAGACTTAAGAGAAATCGAGTTTCATCGAAATCTACACAAATATTATCTTCACATAATTTTATTATATGTGACTGTACTGCTTTTAATAAATCCTCTGTATGTAATATACATCTTTGCTATTCCAGCTTGCCTATGCTTACACAGCACTAGTGCCATTATTGTAATAGCACATAGACACGGATACCGGCCGTATCCAGAAGTAAAAGATCAAAGTAGAAATAGTTGGATCGCAAACTTGATAACACTTGGCGAAGGATGGCACAATACACATCACGCCAAACCATATGCTTGGAATAATCAAGAACGCTGGTGGGAATTTGATCTGCCTGCATATATTATAAGACTGATAAAACAATGAAAAAAATAGCATTAATAACAGGCGGAACACGTGGTATTGGTGCAGCTATAGCTGATAATTTAAAAAATGATTACACTGTATTAACGGTGGGTCGATCTAAACAGGCTGATATAGTAGGTGACCTCCTTGATAAAAATTTTAGAGAACACCTTATAACAGAATATACTCCAGATATCTTTATTAATAATGCAGTATCATTATATCAAGATCCATACAAAATGCTGGAAATGGTAGGATACGTTCCGGTAGAATTATTGTTAAAATTTTACGAAAAAATGCAACACGGTATTATTATCAACATTTCTAGTTTGAGTGCAGAAGTACACGTTAGACCAAAAGAGCATTTAGCGAGAACTTCTTATTCTTTAGGAAAGCGTTACTTAAAAGACGTGTCGCTAAGTTTAAATTATTCAAAGAATAAGCCTGTCAAAGTAATGTGTATAAGCCCTGCGTTAACTCACACAGATTTATTAGAAACAATAGACCCTAAACCTTCAGACCTCGATTACGAAAATTTTGATTTTGAAAAAAGTATAGCTTGGACAAGACCAGAAGAATTGGCAAATATTATTAGAATGATGATAGATCTTCCTCCGCATATTGTAATACCTGAAATGGTACTAGATAATCATTATTCCAAATCAATGTGTTGGTAATGAAGGAATATAAATGAAAAAATATGGATATAATTTTTGGGCTGTCTTTTTACCCTTTCATATACTTGGTCTGATCGCTTTATTTTTTGTTGCCGATTACTGGTTTATTTTATTAGTGTTCTGGTTTATTTTCGGAGTAATAGGAAATGGCGTAGCAGGACATAGATATTTTGCACACGGACAATTTAAAACTTATACACCTGTTAAGTGGTTGTTAGGATTGCTAACAACATTGGGAGGAATAGGTCCTGCTAGTTTTTGGACTATACAACATAAAGCTCATCATTTGTTTACAGACACCGAGTTAGATCCTCATTCACCTCGTCATCATTCTGCTTGGTTCGTCTTTTATGCTTGGACATTTCCGCAAGGAAATAATCAAGAGCAATACCTTAAACATAGATGGGCAAAAGTTTTAGCAATAAAACAGATGCGTAATAAATTAATAAAATTCTTTCATAACAATCACTATAAAATAATTTACGGATTTTGTGCAGTTTTAGCCATTATAAATGTGTACTGGTTGCTTATGTATTGTCTAGCATACTGTATAGATTTTCTACGATTAGGATTAATTAACTATTTCTGTCATACATCTGGTTACAAAAATCATATCGGAAACGATTCTAGTACAAATAATCTATGGCTAGGCTGGTTAGGAATGGGATTCGGATGGCATAACAATCATCACAAAAATCCTGGTAAATTAATTCTTACAGAAAAATGGTGGGAAATAGATTTGGAAGGTTATATTGGTTGGTTACTATCTAAAAAATCAATTGGTCAAGATTGATCCTTAAAGACGTACTCGTTAGTGTTTTCATCCAAATCAAATTTAGAAACAAAAGATTCTAAAGGAAGCGCATCTGTTGGTTGAATTGGTGATTCCGCAGGAAGGTATCTTTGATATGTTACACCTTTTTCTTCTAAATCTTTAGTAAACTCGATTACCAATTCTTCGACAATTTCACCAAAAAGCTCAAACCATTTATTATAAGATTCAATATCGTGATAATCTATTAGAAATTCAACATAGCTTAGATCTGGACTTATCAAATTTGTTATGTGATAAAATTCAGACTCTGGTGGAAAACAGTATGTTGTTTGTAAAAAAGCTATAGAGTTATATATCTCAGCCATTACGTCTCCACCCTCTTTTTTATGAAATACAGAAGCAGTTTTAAAAGAAGCCATAAAAAATCCTATAATAATATGCAGTTATTTAGTAATGGACTACTAAATAGTTGACAAAAATATATTTAATCACTAAAATTCAAATATGAAACTAACTTACAATGTAGAAGATATTTTTACCGAAATAGATGGAGATCCGGATAATATTCTTATGAAAATACCTGAAGAAATTTTAGAGCACAACGGTTGGAAGGAGGGCGATGAGTTAACTGTTACCATTGAAAATGGAGCCATCGTAATATCAAAGAATGGCTAAAAACAGCGAACTTATAGAATTCACCGGCCGTGTAATTGACGTGTTGCCCAATAGCACGTTCAAAGTTAAAGTAGACGAATCTTCTCACGAGCTTATATGCTATATGGGAGGAAAGTTGAAACAAAACAAAATTAAAGTTATTTTGGGCGACAACGTTCGATTGGAAGTAAGCCCATATGATCTCACCAAAGGAAGAATTACTTTTCGATTATGAGTTGACATTAGAATATCTCTAGTGTATACTAGCAGTATTGTTAACTGTCTCGGAGAGTAAATTGAACTATCCTGTACAACAGATGCTAGAATTAGCCTGCGCTGCTCAACGCTATAACAACGACTATTGTAAATCAAATGAAGTGATGTATAGCAACGACGGTAAAGTTATGGGTTACAAATATAGCAACAAAATGTTAATGTTGTTCACTTTGGATCCTAGTCGAAGATCTGATACAAATCCAGAGTATTTGCCTCCTGTACTAACAGTCACTGAAGAGGATAAATCTAAAGTAGAGGATATTCGTAACTACTACAGAAGATTAATGTTCAGTGTAATGGCACAACCTGATAATGAGTTCCTTCAAGAAATTCATAATCTACTTAACAAAGAGATTATGAGTGAAAATAAAATTGGATTCGCAGCCTGTTTGCCTAGCACTTATGCCAGAGACACACAGCGTAATGATGTTAACAAGATATTAAAAAAATGTGTGAACAGCTACTTAGGTGATCCCGATACTAAATTAATTGATTTATCTGCTACGGTTATTGACTGTACTCGTTCAAAAAACTTTGATGCATTTAACGTTCTTGCTATAGTAGATAACAAACTTGTAAGTTGGTTTTCTAGAGTACCTATTAGACTAGGGGATCTTATAATCACATCGGCTAAGATTAAAGCAAATAGTGAACATTGGTTAAGCAAAAAACACGAAACAAGATTAAATTATGTAAAGGTTAAAAAATGAAAATAGCAGTAACAAGTGACGTACATCTCGAATTCGGAGATTTAGACTTACACAATGACGAAGATGCCGATGTTTTGATCCTCGGTGGCGATATCTTTGTAGCCGATGATTGCAAAAACTTCAACTATGTTGATGAGCAAATACAGGCAGCTACACCTAGTATGCTAGCTCGAGGATCCCGTTATAGAGATTTCTTAAAGCGTTGTAGCGAAAGATTTCCTCAGGTAATTCTTATTATGGGTAATCACGAACACTATCACGGAGATTATGCAGAAACTGCCAGTATAATTCAAACATTGGTTAGTGAATTTTCTAACATACATTTCCTAGACAAAGAATGGCGTATCATCAATGGTATCTTGTTCTTTGGAGGCACATTGTGGACTGATATGAATAATGAAGATCCAACAACTATGCGGCAAATGTCTTACAGTATGAACGATTATAGAGGCGTTAAAAATTCTGCCAAAAAAGTTTCGTATAGAGTTCCTGATATGACCAAGGAAGAATCAGATGCTTGGACATTTAAAGAACGTCCAGCAGAGTTTCGTCCTGAAGACAGTGTAGAGGATCATTACGAGTTTCGTCGAAAGTTAGACGAAGTATTAGAGATGTACCCTGATTTACCTGTAGTAGTAGTTGGCCATCACGCACCAAGTAAGGCTAGTACGCATCCTCGATATAAAAATGAGTTTCATATGAACGGAGCATACAGCACTAATTTAGATGAATTCATTTTAGACCGTAGACAAATTAAATTATGGACACACGGCCACACACACGAGGATTTTGACTATATGATTGGTACTACTCGTATTGTCTGCAATCCACGTGGGTACGATGGATACGAAACAAGAGCAGACAATTTTAAATTAAAAACTGTGGAGATTTAATATGAAAGAAAAGTTGTTATCAGCTGCTAAGGCACATTTTCAAAGCAATATCGAAAAGCATCTTATGAACATAGAAATTATGTTGAATAATCCTATAGCTATTCACGATCACACTGATTGGATGTCAGCAATGGAATCTGAGATTGCGTGTGTTGCAGAGTATGAAGATAAATTAGAAGTTCTAAACAAATACTTCGGAGAATAAATGGAAAATATTACATCAGTAGAAGAAGCAGTAAATATCACTGCTGAAAATTTAAAAAATTTATTGCTTCATCTAGTTAACGAAATTAAAAGACTCGAGGCAGAAAATGCAGAACTCAGAAGAGCAGCAGGATCAGACGCTTGACGAAAAGATTCCTCACGTATTCCTTTTTATGTGGGATATGTATGGTCTTGAATTCTGTCAAGATGTTACTAAAGTAGAAAAACGTAATATGATGAAAGCTCTAAAAAATGAACAATTAGAGCGTCCATTTAATCTCAATGCTTTATTGTTAAGAGCAAGATATAATACTCAGCGTAATTACGAAATTTATACAATGACTGTAGAACAAGGAATTACTGAGGAGGAAGTAACCGAATGGTTCAATTCCGATCCTCAGTATGCAGTAGACCAAATTAGAGCTCGTGGACGCAGGCTCTATGGAGAAGGCAGCCGATCAGAAGTTGTTATCAAATAAAGGAAAAAATATGCCGCACTTAGTACCAATGGTTGTTGAACAAGAAGCAAGAGGTGAACGAGCCTACGACATTTACAGTCGTCTTCTAAAAGATCGTATTATTATTCTCGACACTGATGTAAATGAACACAGTGCCAGTTTAATTGTTGCACAACTGTTATTTTTAGAAAGCGAAAACAGTGAAAAAGATATCAACTTTTTTATCAACAGTCCCGGAGGAGTGGTTACTGCTGGTATGGCTATTTACGATACAATGCAGTTCATTCGGCCTGATGTTTCCACAATCGTTATGGGGCAAGCTTGTAGTATGGGCAGTCTCCTTGCTTGTGCTGGTGCTCCTGGTAAACG
>JACCDW010206820.1_pt1 | contig 10157 bp, 13 predicted proteins | sample 7449781 | NCBI WGS metagenome assembly JACCDW01 (sample SAMN15323449, study PRJNA562643) | freshwater metagenome | isolation source: river surface water | place: USA:Blue River Watershed | collected 2017-08-18 | reverse complement strand
CCTTCTTTGATACCAAGGTTTTCTAACATTAGCTTCTTATGCTTATCAAATGTAGATTGTAGAATATCCATATAATATATAAATATGAATATAAAAACTATTTATCCAATCTTGTGTATCTAGAATATACAGATTCTGGCACAGAGTTCTGTTTTAGGAACTTATCTGCCATCTTAGCAATTTTTTTATGACATACTCCGTCATAAAATGCGTCAGATATTTCTTTCGCAGTTATTGGCTTAATAGATTTTTTCTTTTTTGGCATGTGTTTACTTGTATATATTACACATCGCAGATATTATGCCAAGTATAAAATGGTCGGCGCGGCAGGATTCGAACCTGCGACGGCTTGCTCCCAAAGCAAGTGCACTACCAGGCTGTGCTACGCGCCGAAATGGTGTACAAATACACCGGTTATACCGTACACCACGATATAACTATTACTTACTCTCAACAAACTTGTAGAGTTTTGTAGCAATTTCCATTGCTTCCTCTACACGATTGTCTGGTGCAATCGGCAATGTTGCCTTGCTGGTTTTTTCCGCCTCGTATCGTATCGCTTCTTGAGCGAAGTGATAACGACCATCAGCCATTTCAAGTGCCTTGTTAAGCACTTCCCAGCGGATTTCATAACCGCTCTTACCTTTTTGTGTATTTGTGTCTTTCATTGTGTGTGTATGAAATGATTTGCATTATCGCATCTCATTTCGCACATCATAATGAAGTAAAAACGTTATTTGTCAAGTTTATAAAAATAAGAATCAAACCCATTTTCTTGCGTCGAGTATCCTTTAGAAGTAAAAAGTTTTATAATCTTATCAAAATAACTTCTGCCGTCTGTTCTTACTTCGGTGTTATGTTCAACGGTCCAAATTTTTACATTGTATTTTTCAAAATCAAACGATTGAAGTATATCATATTCGGATCCTTCCGTATCAAGGCTTATATAATCAATTTCGGTTGGAGCATTATATTTTTTAAGCATATCGTTTACAGAAATAGTTTTCATTTTTACGGTTGTCTCGAAAGAACGATGTCGATGTTCATTAAAATGTTCAATAAACCCACTCAACTGAAAATCGTGACACACTCCAAAGTCCAAAAATTCTCCAGAATTACTCCATATTGGCGCAATTTCTAGAGGAGATGTTCTTTTTTGCTTAATAATATTGTGTAGATTTGGATTTGGCTCGCACAATATGCCCGCCCATCCATATTCTGTTTCTAGCAGATATGTGTTTGAAAACTTTTCGGGATCTCCAACCCCGATTTCTACAAAATATCCATTTTGCTTTTTATTCAGCAAATTTAAAATAAAAATGTCTTGTCCTAATTGAGAATATGATTTTTCCATAAAAAGAATTGTCGTTAGTATCGTATGCGACGCCACGAAGGGACTGCCCTATTTATGTGTGAAATATATACTACATCACCACTCGCTACCCATCCCTATTTGACGCGGGCAGTAGTTCTACTGTCCTTGCATTCGTTTTCAGTTGCAGAGCGTATCATATCAACCTAATCGGGCTTAAGCCTTGTCCGTGTGTAGTAAAAAATATTGGGAGGACTAATGATTACCTCCATTCATACTCCGATATTCAGTTATTCAGTCATATGGTGTCGTCACACCTTAATGGTTCGCAATGTCATATGTTATATTCTACATACAAACCATACCTCTGGTAGCTTCAGGTTGGCCTACCTAAGCCTCAGCATAGTACCTTACTTACTAATCGGAGCAGAAACTTATCCATACTCTTCATATGAATAATGCGTTAGTCCCATTTGATAAGACTTTTTCCGCCACAAAAGATGTTTATAAAAGAACGAAAATCTATGTTAGATACAATACAGATTTTTATTATGTTGTAAAGAACAAAAAATGGTGGACCGGATGGGGGTCGAACCCACGAAAACCTCCTGAATGCAAATCAGGCGCTCTACCAACTGAGCTACCGGCCCAAATACTTACTATCCCAGACTCTAATCCTTTCTAACAAAATGTCAAGTGTTATTGATTCTTTTTTTCCTTTGCTTACATTATCATTGTGTATAAGTAGTTGGCAGTTAGCGGGATGACGAATATATTTTGGATCAATTTTATTCTCAAATCCCCAACGTATAGACATTATATGATCTCTGCTTACGCCGCCAAGATTATCTCCGTGATTTTTTGCCTTGTACCAACCATGCTTTTCTATCAGTGAAAAATCAAACTCTTCTGGGTAGTCTCTTATTCCAAACTCAAATTGACATTCTCGTTTATACTTCTCATATTCTGGCAAATGTGCTCGCTTCATTTCACGCACACATTGTTTAGAGCAATACTTTGCTTTTGCAATAAATTCTTTTTGACAAAATGGACAATGTTTTAGAGTGTATTTTTTAGAACCATTTTCCTTATGGAACTTTTCCAACGATTTGGCTATTTTATTTGTATCAACATAAGATTGGCTTACTCTATGGGAACATAATTTAGAGCAACATTTCCTATGGCTCTTATGCGTTGACGAAATAAATTCTTTTCGGCACCACAAACAATTCCTTGTTATTTTTTCATGTTTTGTTTTTGTATCAATGGTAGCACACGCTTGGCAGCAGTAAAATTTATTTTTGCCGAGCCGAATGCGACGGTTGTATTCTTTGAGTAGTTTTTTATGTCCCTTCCCACAGTTGTCACATTTTAGTTGTATCGTTTTCATACAAATAAATATCACAGTGGACCGAAAAACAATCGAACTATTACTTTTTATATGTGCCAAATGCAAATAAATATAATTCGCCATTTTACATATATTTATAACTGTGAAACTATCATTACTGGCACGAAGAATATTAGAAAATGAGTATAAAGGGTCGCATACGGCTCCAAGTAAATCATATGGTGCTCCTTTACACAATCTTAAAGGGGTATATCCAGAAGACATATATTCAAGTAATGCGTCAAGATATTATGGAGATGATTCAACAGAATACAGCGACGATTTGTCTATCAGCATAATGCATAGTGTAAGAAATAAACCTCATGCAAAAGTAAAGATATATCGTGCTGTTCCAAGTATAATAACAATGCAGGATAAAATTGACGACATCAAAAAGCAAAAAGCATATATACTGAAGTATGGAAGAGTTCCATCTGGTATAAATACCAATCTGAATTCCAATCAATACTACGAGAAAATATCAAATGAATTGGAGTCGCTGGAAAAAACTCCAAATCAAGAAACATCAAGGATTGGAATAAATCCGGGCGATTGGGTGACTATAAACAGACAATATGCAATTAGCCACGGTAAAAGTAATTTACTTAGAAAGTATAAGATATTGACAAAAACCGTGCCAGCAAAGCATCTGTATACCGTCGGTGATAGTGTTCACGAATTTGGATATGACCCAAGTTAATTGGTGGTAGCGACAGGTACTGCCCCTGTGACTAGCGATTATCGGTCGCTGGTTATACTTTTTAACTACACTACCATAAAATAAAAAATCCACCAAATCGGTGGATTTTGTGCTATTGAATTTAAAAGCTCTTAACTTTGATCGTCGTCTGGATATCTGTCATAGTTTGGATGACTGAGGGTAAGGAATTCACCCACCAATTCACTATCCAGACCTTTCTCTTCCAAAGTTGTTTTAGCAAGTTTTATTGAATGACGATCTTTTCCTACTTTTTTAAAGTATTTTGCCAAGATATTATATACTTCAGCCGCTTCATAAGTTTTCGGATCTATACCACCAAGCAAATCATCGAGATAATCACTTGTGGGATTATCTTCATACTTTTCAATAGGAAAATGCGGACTTTCTGTTTCAGACACAACCTTGAACATGTTTCCGCCAATATTCTCAAATAGTTTCTTTTTCATAATATAATAAAGGTTTAATATAAATATAAGAATATATCAGTAAAAATCAGTAAAATCATTCAATATACCTTCATATCGCTTATCTTGCTTGTATATTTCAAGTATACGTTGATGCTCATAATCACTGGTTGGTATCCATTTAGGCGGTTCGCCTTTTAGGAATATAACCGTGTATGATTTGTTTTTATCAACTGCTCTGCGTATGACTAGCATACGAATATAACAATTTATTGCTTTAAATCCCCAGAATCAAGTTGTGCATCTTCATCTCCTGCACCAAATACCATTTCATATGCCTCTTCTCGCGAAAGAAACCTTTGTGTTCTTTTATCCAAGAAACCGTCCTTTACAGTATCTTCTGAAAAATTTAATGCTGGATATTTTTCTTCCATATCCATTAATGCCATTGCGTGATTTCTACCTGTAAAAATTTCGCCTGTATTTTTTATCTTTAACGCCGCAGTCAAATGATGTTTGTCTGCTAATGCTTCAAGTAGTAAATCTTTTAATCTCATATATGATAAATAATATTAAAACAATAAAAAACCGCACATTTTAAGGTGTGCGGTTTGCTTTTTATTTTTAATTTATATTAAAATTCAGGTCTTCCGCGACCAAATAATCCTTGACCAGTTCTATATCTACCACCTGTTGGTGCTGCCGGGGCGGCTGCTGGAGCCGCTGCTGGAGCCGCTGCTGGAGCCGCTGCCGCACCTCCCGCGCCGCCTGTCAATTTGGCTCTTTCTTCTTCCGCATAACTTTGCCAGAATCTTTCATTTTCTGCATCACCTCGCTGTCTTGCTTTTTCCGCTGCATCTTCGGCAAATCCAAGTTTTTCAGCCGGGGTTGTTATTTTTCCGTAATTTTGGGCGTCTGTTCCAATTTCTCCCGTAGCAACTGGTGCTTCATTTCCAGCGGCTGATGCTGCTGCTGGGGCGGCTGCTGCTGGAGCGGCTGCTGCTGGTACTGTTGGTTCTAATTTATCACCAAACGTTGGTAGGGGCTGACCACCTTGCGGTGCACTAAATGGTGAAATGTCTCTCAGCGGCGGAATATTTGCTCTCGGCTGACCTGCTGCGGCTTGTGTTTGAGCAGTTACATCTTCTGCTCCCGCCATTCTTGCTTGCATGTCTGCATTTTTGGTTTGAGCAGTCACGTCTTCCGCACCCGCCATTGGGTCTGGCGCTGCTGGGGATGCTCCACCACCTGCCGGTGCCGCTGGCATTCCCGGAAGTCCTGTGTCAGTAGATCCGAAAGTGCTGTCAAATTTAGGCAGATTGGTTGCACCAGCCGCTGGTGCGCCGCCCGCCATCGCTTGACCGGCTGGAGTTAAGGTAACTCCGCCAGCATTTGCTGCTCCTGTACTTACAGTATCTGGTGCGCCGCCCGCCATTGCTTGACCGGCTGGAGTTAAGGTAACTCCGCCAGCATTTGCTGCTCCTGTACTTACAGTACCTAGATCCCGTGGGTTAGAAAGGTCTTTGTCACCCGTAAAGAACCCATCATCTTTGCTAGTAACTTTGTTTGGTTCAGGTACCGGCGTTCCCGCAGGAGTGCCTCCACCCCCGAACATACCACCTATTGCACTGCCTATTGTACTACCTGCAAGACTTCCAACCGCACCGCCGACAAATGCTTTACCAGCGTTTTTCAGTCTGTCTCCCCAAGAGGTTTTTCTGCCACTCATTGCGTCGGATGCCATACCGGTAGCCAGATTTGTAGCAGCTGCGCCCGCTCCCCATTTTGCTGCGCCAATTATTGCGGGAGATGTTGCAAGCTTGGCAACAAATGCACCCACGGCGGGCAACCCAAACCCGGAAATTGCGGCAACAGTACCAAGCAATCCGATGGCAACGCCTGTACCAACCGGATGTTTTTTCATAAAGCTGAAAGTTTTTGCCAAAAATCCTTCTTTTTTATTTTCTGGAGGTGGAACTCCCGGAGCGGGTGGTTTATTTGGAGCCGGGGTTGGTTCAGTAACTAACTCGCGTTGAACCTGCCTTTCTGCATTTTCTGCGCCGGGTGTTTCAAGCATACGTGCAAACTCTGCGCCTCCCCCTTGCATAATTCGTCTTATAAATTTCTTACATTCTTCAGGATCATCTTTCATCCATTCTTTGATGATTTCCTCTATACTTCTTTTAGCAACTACTACATCCGGCTTCTTTTGATCATTTCCACCGCCGCCACCTTGGCCACCGCCACCGGGAGCGTTATTGTTGTTATTGTTATTATTGATATTTATTACCGTACCATCCCCTTTTTTAACAGTATCAACCGGCATTGCTCTTCCATCAATAACGAGATACATTCTATCTTGTACAGTTATGATTTCGCCTTGTTGGGCTTGCTTTGCACCTTTTCTTCTAACTGCAACTGGTCTACGCTGTGAGTTTCTGCCAACTTTTCTTGTTCTTCCAGCGGGCTGTACTGCAACTGGCATCAATTGACCATTGTTGTTAACAACAAGCGTTACATTCACGTTTGCGTTTGCGTTTGCGTTTGCGTTTGCTCCGCCGCGACCACCCGCTGCACCACCACGTCCGCCGCGACCGCCACGACCGCCCGCTGCACCACGACCGCCCGCTGCACCACGACCTCCTGCACCACCACCTGCGGCAGCAGCGTCGCGTTCAGCGCGAGCTTTAGCTCGCGCTTCTCTCTTGCGAATTGCTGATTTGGTCATAGAAAGAGGGCGTCCACTTTTCTTCGCCGCTTTTCTTGCTTCTTTAAGAACGTTCTTTGCTATCGTTGCAGCTTTTTCAACAGGAGTTCCCTTTATAGCTTCAGTCAGCAATACTTCCTCGATAATATCTCTTTCGGCCTGTTCTTCCAAAGCTTTTTCGTATTCATTAAATACTTCATCGATCACGCTCTTGTTTACTTCATTCTTAACGTCAATCTCCCAAGCCTCGCGTAGAATATCATGAATTTGTTCTTCGGTCAACTGATGTTTTTTTGTTTCGGCAATGATCTTGTATTTCATATAGTTTTGATATGTTATATGGTAATAAATATATAGAAATAACCAAATATTGTTTTTTTTTATTCTAAAATTCACAACCGATATTGCAGGAATATACTCTAGTTATACCCATATAAACATTTTATAATAATATGTTTATATTTATGAAGATATGCTATTGACTGAAATACTTAAAAAGTTGCTTGTGGAAAAGATGACATACGCTGATCTTTTCCGTTATTCTACAAAACAGAGAAAAGATCGGGCAAAAAGTATGCAATTTGTTAATCGTCTACCAGTTAGAGCACAAAAAACAGATGATTATTGGGATTTTAGATATAAAAGTGGACCGGAAAATAATACCACGGGAGATTCATACAGAGGAAGAATAACATTCCTTAGACCAAGAAAAGGTAGATTCGCAGAAAATGCATATTGTGAAGTAGATTGCGGATGCCCTGATTACAAATATAAATGGGCATATGCCAATAATAGACAAGGTGCTGGTCCCATGGGTAGAGATAGTATAAATCAATGTAATGGTGCTAGACCAAATATTACCAATCCAAGATTAAGACCCGGTATGTGCAAGCATCTTCTTTCATTAAAAGACCAAATTCGTAAAAAATTGACAGAAAGTCAAGAATCTACAATTGAAGGCAAGTTTGATGAAGTTGTTGAAAAATATCCAGAATTTGAAATAACGATCCACGAGTAAAATTATTTTTTGATAAATTAAAAAACAATTCGTCAAACGAATTGAGTGGCCCGTTTAAACAATTGACTTGATAAAATGGCTGTTCCTCATGGATTTGAACCATGACAAGCGCAGTCAAAGTGCGCTGTGCTACCGTTACACCAAGGAACAATAATAAACTGGTAGCCCCAGTGGGTCACGATCCCACCTCTCCTGCTTGAAAGGCAGGCGAACTCAACCATTATTCTATGGGGCCAAATAAAAAAGCGTCATATATAATGACGCTTATTGTTATTAATTTATAATATTTATTTTATGAATGTGTTCCTTTGAATCCTTCTTCACTGGAATAGTCTGCTGGTATTTCTGATGCCAACTTTCCTAGTCCAACTTGATTCAAGACATTCAATATTTCTTCTTTTGACATTGGCTCGCCGTTATTGTCAAACGATGTCAGCCAAACACGACCGCGCTTTCCAATACCATACAAAGCCAATAGATTGTTTGCGAACGTTGCTCCTTGAGAATAATCAATTTCAAATTTTTTGAATTGATCTTTTTGAGCTTCAATGTCCGAAATAACACTGGAGTTTTCTTTTAACTTCAATTTATTTTCATCGACATTTTTAGATGGTTTCTTAAATACGTGGAATGTATACTTTGAAACATCTCCGCCCATGTTGTTATAATCATTTTTGCGAGCAAACCCCTGTTCTTCGGCGTCAACACAATTCACACTTGCATTTAGTTCTGTTTCTATTTGTTCAATTGCCTCGTCGGCTTCTTTTTGTTCAGCGTCTTCCAAACCACTGGCATCTCCGTTTATTAAATAACTTGCCCAATGCGATGGGAAAGTATATTCCGCAGTTTCAAACGCTTCTCTTAACTTGAATTTATTTCCGCCAACATTTTCAAATAATTTCTTTTTCATATTATAATAAAGGTTTAATATAAATATATACCAATATAACAAAAAATGGTAGGAGTACTAGGAATTTAACCCAGATTACAACGTCCGTAGCGTTGCGTGTTATACATTACACTATACTCCCATATAAATAAATACCAACAAATCTCATATCTTTTTTCCGCGAGAGTGCGCACTCTCTTAGCATGTTTGGCCACCATTGACATGATACACTGTGCTTACTCAGTGTTGTTAGTAAATTAGTCCCTTCACTACCATAGGGGATCGCCACGGTTGGTAGGACAGCGGATCAGGCTGGTGGCTTCTTCATATGAAGTTGGTGGCAGTTGTGGGTAACGCTCCCACCGAGTCCGTTAGGACAACGCATTTACAGTGCGTGCTACCTCTTTAATAGTATAAACTGCCGTAAAATTTGGCGGAACCGAAGGGTGCTGCCCCCTCCTATCTAGCGTGACAGGCTAGCGCATTCGCTGGTATGCTACGGCTCCATAAAATTTGGTCAGCACGAAAGGATTTTCGCCAATACGATGAAGTTTTTGTCTAGAATATTCTTCATCAGATATCTCACTGATACCCGCGTCTAATATTTTCGCCACATGCTGATTGAAATTGGTAGGGCACGACGGTACTGCCCCGTCTTTTTTGGTTTAAAAGACCAAAACTTCACTTTAAAGTTTGTGCCCCATAAATGAATTACCAGTGTGGGGTTCGCACCCACCATACACTATTTTTCCGTGATGGTCTGAACATATCGTGCACTCTGTTCTTGGCTTATCAACCGCAGCTATTTCACGCTTGACAGTTGATATCCGACTTATCGGTCGTCGTACCTATCACTTGGTCTCACAGAAGCGACCCGCAAGATTGCTGATGTGTATGCTACGACTACTAAGACTCTGCGTCTTACTGGTAAAGTAAAATATTAGCGTTTTGTTGGATCCACGTAAGTGGTATCGTCACCTTCGGCTGGTTCTGGTATAGGATTAACTTGACTGTCGTTGACTTCTTTTTTCTTTTTTTCTGCTCGCTTATTGTTCCATACAACCAGACCAACAATTGCGCCTACGATAGCTAGAATAATGATAATGTTCATAAAAAATATTTAGGTTAGTTAACTATAAGTATATTGATATATATGAAAAAATTAATATAATAAATATGGCACGGACGGAGAGAATCGCACTCTCGTCATCGGTTTTGGAGACCGAGGCACTACTAATATACCACGTCCGTATTAAATGGTGGATCATCACGGTACTGCCCCGTGTTCTCAAGGTTAAGAGCCCAGAGCATCACTTCTTATGCTTATGATCCATAAAATGGTGGGAATGGACGGTTATGCTCCGTCTCACATAGATTCACAATCTATTATGCTTCTGATTACATCACAATCCCCATAAATGGCTGTCCCAGCACGGTTCGAACGTGCGACCTTGAAATTAACAGTTTCTTGCTCTGCCAACTGAGCTATGGGACAATAAATTGTAGAGAGTGTTTGGTCAAGAGTGCTTATTACGCTACGTGAACCCATTGCGATATTCCAATGGCTGTACCCTTTACTCTCTGTAAATTTTTATTTAAGATACTTTTTAGCTAACGGCGTCAATTCCATTCCAGCATCTTGCAGTTGTTTGACTGCTTCTTTTCTGGTTCTTATTTTGTTTTTTAACCTACCTTCTAGCGTTGGCAATTTGATTT
>JACCDW011099022.1_pt1 | contig 10158 bp, 11 predicted proteins | sample 7449781 | NCBI WGS metagenome assembly JACCDW01 (sample SAMN15323449, study PRJNA562643) | freshwater metagenome | isolation source: river surface water | place: USA:Blue River Watershed | collected 2017-08-18 | reverse complement strand
TTGAAGATGGAGTATTTGCTAAAGCGGCCTGTGGACTTGCGAGAGGCCAGAAGGATGGTGAGTGAGTCGATCCAAATCTATAACGAGGAGAGACCGCACACGTCCCTAAAATACAAAACGCCCGATGGAGTTCATCGGGCGTCTATAGAGGGACAGATGTCCCAATTTGTTAACCGTCAAACTGTCAACCTATAGCAGGACGGGTCACACACACTATTTAGCTGCTTATCCAACGTCTCGGTTGAGGTAAGTATTCAAGCGGTAAAGGGCCGCAGCGAGTAGGTTAAAGAACAAGACAGACAGTGCAAAGTTGCGATACCACTTGGTTTCATTGTTCGCTTTTTCTTGCGTTAACAAATCCATTGCATGATCCGTACGCGCATGGATGTCCGAACCTTGGTTGCAGATTTGATGCGTTGCATCGTATGGATGTGCTTTGCTCTCGGCATTCTTTTCGCAATTGCTCAGCAGCTTGTCTGTACTGAGGTGCAGTGCCCGCTCTTTATTCAGGGTTTCAGTGAGGTTGGCTAAGTTTGCTTCGTAGCGCCAGTCGGCAATCCAATAGGCTGGCAGTAGGCTGCAAACAAAAAAGAAGAGGCCAATTTTTTGAATTCGTGTCAGCTTCATAGGTCGTAACCATCGACCAAAGCCAGTGCCCCTGTGGAGTTGTTGAGGCGGTGTTGCAGGATGGTTTGGTAGGCTTCGCTGTTGTACCAAGTTTCAGCAATTTCACGGCTCGGAAACTCCACCACCACGTTGCGTTCGCCTTGGGCTTGCCCTTCCAATTGAGTGGCATGGCCACCACGGACCAAATATTTGCCGCCAAATGCCGCAATGGTGTGCGGTACTTGTGCGGAATACACCGCATAACCTTGCGGGTTAGTGACCGTGATTTGGCCGATCAAATACGCCTTACTCATAAGCTGCATTCTTACTTGTAGAAGGCTTCGACTTTGCCTTTGATTTTGATCAGCAGAGGTTTGCCTTTGCGGTCGAGCGTTTTGTTGGCGGGGACTTTGACCCAACCTTCAGACAGGCAATACTCTTCAACATCAAAGCGTTCTTTGTCGTTGAAACGGATGCCAATTTCATATTCAAACACCGCAGGCGCATAGTGCGGGCTGCGTGGGTCGATAGACAAATGATCGGGAAGGGCGGGGCGTTGTGTTGTTACTTCAGTCATGTGTTGATTTTCCATGATTTAAGTGCTTGTTGACTTAGATGCGCTTTGTCATAGGTTTGCAAATAAAATCGAGCCACGTTATGTCTAAATATTTACTCATACTTTGCGCAATTGCTTGGTCTCCATTGGGTTGGGCAGGTTGGGTGTTCTTCACCAACAACAGCCATGGGTCTAACGATTACTACTACGCACCGATAGAAGACAAAGGCAAGGTCAAAGTGTTGCGCACATTCACGCAAATGCCGGTGGACGCCAAAGTGCCGTTCCACACGCCTAAAGCCGTGGTGAAGGTGACGTTGTACAACTATTCATCTGAGCAATCGACTTATGAGATCAACTGCCAAGAGCAATCGATTCAGTTGATGGAGCGCATCTTTTACCGCGACATGGTGGGTAAGGTGCCGTTCATCACGCATCAGACGAAAGATGCGTTTATTCAAGGTAGCAATTCAGAATTTGCCAAGCAGTTTATTAAGACGCCACTGCACTTTGACGACATTCGGCACTACCGCATGCACGAGGTCGCTTGTAAATAAAAAGGGGACCGCTCTCGGCGGTGAATTGGAGTCCACACGCGCCCTAAAACTTCGGGCTGGTGGCGAGAGCGGTCATAAACCTGAGCAACCTTGAACCCTATATATCGGCCCAAGGTGCCAAGGCTTTAGCGGTTTAGCCAATCAAATCGACACGACCGTCCAAGCTCATCACGCCGGTGATGACGCTCAGCTTGGGATGGCGCTTTTGCACTTGACGACGAAACTCGTTTAAAGCTTCTGCATGTGATTCGGTTTCAATTTCTTTGTTGGCCACTTTGTCTTCGCCAAATGCCAGCTTGGCAGCGCCGCAATCGCGGTGGGTGATGCCGACCACGCGCTTGATGTGGTGCAAGGACACGGTGATGTCCAAGTTGTCCCAATAGGCTTTGTGCCAAGCGGAGAACTTGGGGTGCACCGCGCCGATGGGGCCACCAGCGATGACAAACTGGCTGTAGTTGTCACTCAGCTTTTCACGGCCAATGCCTTGCAGCAGGCCCATGTATTGCCAGCTCAGGGTGGTGAAGCGTGGGTCAATGCAGTTGACTAACATGGCTTCGTAATTGCCGCTCGCAGCTTGGGCTTGGAAGGGCGCCATACCGATCAGGCCACCGGCCACCGTGGCCGCACCTGCGGCAAGGAAACCGCGGCGTGAGTGATTGCTAGCCAATTGAAGCGGGCCGCAGCAGGCGCAAGTAGGGGTCATGTGGCTCACAGTGGGGTCCTTGTTGTGTTTAAAAAGAAAATTAGCTATATGGTTTCGACATCAAACCGATGATCTTTACCGATTCTGGTGATTTTTACAAAATTTGCTTTGATTTGACCACCTGACTCTCCCCATCTAAGGGGGGCGTCGATAATCATTGTTCACCATGTCTGAATCTTCTCCCTCCTCCTCATCTTTTCGTGTTTTGAGCCTCATCCCCCCGATGACGCAGCTCAACACGCCTTATCCCTCGACGGCGTATTTGACAGGCTTTTTGCGTTCTCAAGGCGTGGATGCCGTGCAAGAAGATTTGGCTTTAGCTTTGGTGCTGGCCTTGTTCACACCCGAGGGGTTAGCCCAGGTGCGTGGCTGTGCGCTGATCAAGCCCGAGGCAGAACGTACCGCTTGTGTGAACTACTTTTTGGACTATTTCGAGCGTTACCAATCCACCATCGCGCCCACGATTGCGTTTTTGCAGGGGCGCGACTCGACGTTGAGCCATCGCATCGCAGGCCGGGGCTTTTTGCCTGAAGGTCCGCGCTTTGCAGCGCTCGATGCTTATGACGATGAAGGCAGTGGTGACCCCCTGGCTTGGGCCTTCGGTGCTTTAGGTCAGCAAGACCGTGCACGCCATCTGGCCACTTTGTATTTGAACGATTTGGCTGATGTGCTGCGAGATGCCGTCGACAGCCGTTTTGAATTTGTGCGCTATGCCGAACAGCTGGCAGGTAGCCAAGCCACGTTTGAGCCATTGGCCCAAGCCTTAGTGGCTGCACCTACCTTGGTCGATGACACGCTAAAAGCGCTTACTTTAGAGGTGATTGCCAAACACCAGCCGCAGTTGGTGCTGCTGTCTGTGCCTTTTCCTGGGGCAGTCTATGCAGCGTTTCGCATGGCGCAGACCATCAAAGAGCGTCATCCGCAGATACGCATTGGTTTGGGCGGAGGCTTTGTGAACACCGAGTTGCGTGAGCTGACCGAACCCCGCGTGTTTGACTATGTGGACTTCATCAGCCTAGACGCAGGCGAACGGCCTTTGTTGACCCTCATTGACCACTTGCAAGGCAAGCGCAGCGTGCAGCGCCTGGTGCGCACCTTTGTGCGCAACGATGCAGGCAAGGTGCAACTGATGAACTGGGCCGAGCCCGATGTGCCGTTTGAAGAGGTGGGCACGCCCACGTGGGATGGGTTGCCGCTAGACCGCTATTTGTCGTTGCTCGACATGCTCAACCCTATGCATCGCTTGTGGAGCGATGGCCGATGGAACAAGTTGACGGTGGCACATGGCTGCTATTGGAAGAAATGCAGTTTTTGCGATGTGAGCTTGGACTACATCTCTCGTTACGAAACGGCCTCCGCCACCACGCTAGTTGACCGCATTGAACAAATCGTGGCTGAGACGGGGCAGACAGGCTTTCACTTTGTCGACGAGGCTGCACCACCCAAAGCTTTGAAGGCATTGGCTGAAGAGCTGTTGCGCCGCAAGGTGCTTATCTCTTGGTGGGGCAATATTCGGTTTGAGAAAACCTTCACACCCGAGTTGGCCGAGCTGCTCGCCGAGAGCGGTTGCATTGCCATGTCTGGTGGTTTGGAAGTGGCCTCAGATCGGTTGCTGCAGCTAATGAAAAAAGGCGTGTCAGTCGAGCAAGTGGCGCAAGTCACCAAAGGTTTTTCAGAGGCGGGCATCTTGGTGCATGCCTACCTGATGTACGGCTTTCCAACCCAGACCATGCAAGACACGGTCGATGCCTTGGAGTACGTACGCCAGTTGTTTGAAAACGGCTGCATTCAGAGCGGCTTCTTCCATCGTTTCGCTTGCACGGTGCACTCGCCCGTAGGCAAGAACCCCGCTGACTATGGTGTGCAAGTGGTGCCGTTGCCAGAGGTGAGTTTCGCCAAGAACGACATTGCCTTCATCGACCCGACAGGTACCGACCATGACACTTTGGGGCGAGGCTTGAAGAAAGCGATTTACAATTACATGCATGGCGTGGGCTTGGAAGAAGATGTGAGGCAATGGTTTGAATTACCCAAAGGCCAGTGCCCCAAAACCATGGTGCCTCGCCACAAGATAGCCAAGGCGCTTGGTCATTGAAAAATTCTTTATGCTTCGCTCGAAAACCTGTGAAATTGCGATTAGAATTACTGCTTCGGAATTAACCACTCCACGCGGGAATAGCTCAGTTGGTAGAGCGCAACCTTGCCAAGGTTGAGGTCGCGAGTTCGAGCCTCGTTTCCCGCTCCAATTTCAAAAGCCTCTAAAACATTGTTTTAGAGGCTTTTTTGTGCCCAAAGATTCGATCATGATTACGTTCCAGAGTTTGGAAATCCCCACTGCTGAAAATCTGTTTCGCTTAACTGATGATGGTGCAGGTGGCTGGTTGCAAACGGCAAAGCGGCGTTTGAAGTTTCGTTTGCGCTACCGTTTATGTCGCGTTCACTTACAAGAAATAAGAAGTTTTTTTGCTCGCAATAAATTAGAGGTGTTGACGCAGCGAGAGTTGTCTTTGATGCTGCGCCCCATGCGCTCCTATTTGTGGCGTAATTTGGGAGTTACAGGTCGTACAAGAGCGCAGTTGGCGTTTTTTGGCTGGTTCCTCAAACGATACACCGCAGATGTCGTGGGCGAGTTTTATCAGCGCAACAGCTATGAGGTCTTTGCTCAAACTTACCCCGAAGGCGTGATCAGTGTTGTTCTATCCCCTGGTCGTGCATTAGGGCGCGAAGGTGAGTTGGAGGCACACTTGAAATTCAATGAGGTTTCCGTGATGAAGGCGGCTTTCAGTGTGTTGCCTGCTCAGATGCTACATATGCCTCAAGATGGTTTTGTGATGGTGATTGGCAATATGCAAGGGCAACGCTCTGCTAACCAAGAAATCAAAATCGTCACGCAAAAAATGGAGCGCACACGTCCTCAAAATATTGTGATGACGGCACTCCAAGGCTTAGCTTCAGGTTGGGGCTTGATCTCAATGGTGGGGGTGTCTGATTCGGCCCATGTTTATTCGGGGTATCGAAGCTTGTCCAAGAGGGTGGGGCAAAGCTACGACAGTTTGTGGCAAGAGCTGGGTTCTACGGGCCCACTTTCGAAAACCCATTGGAGTTTGCCGATCCAGTGGGTGCCACGGCCAGAACAAGAAGTGCCATCTAACAAGCGCTCACAGCTGCGCCGCAAAAACGAAATTCGTCAAAAGATTTTTGACGAAGTGGCGAAAAATAGCGCAGGCCTTTGAGCTCTGCGCTGGTTGGCTTGCGATTTACTTCTTAGGTAACGTGCCGCCACTTTTCACGCATTCATCCACAGTTTTGAATTCTGTGAATTTTTTGGTGCGTTCGTAGCTGGGGCTACTTGGGCCGTGGCAAATGCCTGAGTCAGATTTTTTCACGATGGGTTCTAATGCAGCGGCTTGACCTGCAGCAGGGCGACCACCGCTTTTGACGCATTCGTCCATCGATGCGAAGCCTGTGAATTTTTTGGTGTTACCGAAAGAGGGGCTGGTTTTGTCGTGGCAAATGCCTGCATCCGACTTCTTAACCACAGGGTCTGCGGCGTGAGCCATGTTCAGTCCCAAGCCAAGCAGGACAGCCAGCAAGAAATGGTGTGTAGCGCGTTGTGTCATGAGCGGTTTCCTTAATAGGTCTTGTACTTTGATGTTTTAAGCGACGCTTAAAAATTTCCATCATCAATATAGACGAAAAAATATCAGAAATCAGTCATGACTTGCCCGAGTCTCAGAGGCCGCTGGCGTAAAATCTGCGTACACAACGACACTGCCCGAGTGGTGAAATTGGTAGACACAAGAGACTTAAAATCTCTCGCTTCCGAAAGGGGCGTGCCGGTTCGATTCCGGCCTCGGGCACCACTGAATAAGCACAAGGAAGGAGTTTCGTCATGGCACGCTACAACGCCGCGTATGAAATTCATGTGCATGGACTAGTTCCGCTGCAGCCCGATGTTGGCTTGGAGCAGTTGCAAGACGCGCTGCGCCCTTTGTGGCATTACGCTGGCGCCACCTCCCTCGAAGACGGTGCCACCAGCTCTTATCCAGAAGAACCCGGCATTCGTTTCAATCCCGAAGAGCGCACACTGCAAATGTGCTGGACCGTGTCTGGCGACGATGACTTCCGCCAAAGCTTGGATGAGATGTGCATGAGCTTGAACGAGCTCACTGCCGCTGGTGCCGCCATTGAAGTCACGTTTTACGACAACGACTTTGACGAAGAAGACGAAACCCGCGGACAAGACTCACGCGATGACTTTGTGATGTTGTTTGTGGGCCCCACCCCCGCCGACATCATGCAAGCGCAACGGGACATGTTGGTCAATGACGTGATTCACCTGATGGAGCGCCACTTCGATGGCGCTGAGTTGGGCGGTGTGGTCAACGAAATCGACAAGCTGTTCTCGGAGCGTTTCGACAACCTTGTGAACTCACTTGATTTAGGCCGTCCTCCGCGGGGGCCAAATGGTGGTCACGGTGGTGGTCATGGCGGACGTAAACCGCGCCACTTGCACTGATTCTCCAGACATAAAAAAACCGCGCAGTGCGGTTTTTTTGATTGGGGCAATGAAGCTCAGTTGGACTTGATACCAATGCCTTTGAACTCGCCCGTGGCGATGCGTTTTTCCCACTCGGCAGGGCCAGTGATGTGTGCGCTTGTGCCGCCGGAGTCAACTGCTACGGTCACGGGCATGTCGACCACGTCGAATTCGTAAATGGCTTCCATGCCGAGGTCGGCAAAGCCCACCACTTTGGCGTGCTTGATGGCTTTAGACACGAGGTAAGCTGCGCCGCCCACCGCCATGAGGTAAGCCGACTTGTGCTTCTTGATGGCTTCGATGGCGGTTGGGCCACGTTCAGCTTTGCCCACCATCGAGATCAAGCCAGTTTGAGCCAGCATCATCTCGGTGAACTTGTCCATGCGAGTGGCGGTGGTGGGGCCGGCTGGTCCAACCACTTCGTCGCCCACGGGATCCACAGGGCCCACGTAGTAAATCACGCGGTTGGTGAAGTCCACTGGCAACTTTTCGCCTTTAGCCAACATGTCTTGGATACGCTTGTGCGCAGCATCGCGGCCGGTGAGCATCTTGCCGTTAAGCAAAATGGTTTGGCCTGGCTTCCAGCTCGCCACTTCTTCTTTGGTGAGGGTGTTGAGGTCCACACGTTTGCTTTTCTCAGTGTCGGGTGTCCAGTTGACGTTGGGCCACAGATCCAGTGAAGGGGCTTCCAAATACACAGGGCCAGAGCCGTCCATCACAAAGTGGGCGTGGCGTGTGGCAGCGCAGTTAGGGATCATGGCAATGGGTTTGCTAGCAGCGTGCGTGGGGTACATCTTGATTTTCACGTCGAGAACCGTGGTCAAGCCGCCCAACCCTTGTGCGCCAATGCCCAAGGCATTGACCTTGTGGTACAGCTCCAAGCGTAATTCTTCGACTTGTGTGAGCTTCTCGCCCTTGCTAGATTTCTCCAGCAACTGGTACATGTCGAGGTCGTCCATCAAGCTTTCTTTAGCCATGAGCACAGCTTTTTCAGCGGTGCCGCCAATGCCAATGCCCAACATGCCAGGAGGGCACCAGCCCGCGCCCATGGTGGGCACAGTTTTCAGCACCCAATCGACGATATTGTCGCTGGGGTTGAGCATGTACATCTTGGACTTGTTCTCGCTACCGCCGCCTTTGGCCGCCACGGTCACATCCACTTTGTCGCCAGGCACGATTTGCGTGAAGATCACGGCGGGTGTGTTGTCTTTGGTATTTTTGCGAGCGAACTGAGGGTCATCGACCACCGAGGCACGCAGCATGTTGTCGGGGTGGTTGTAGCCACGGCGCACGCCTTCGTTGACGGCGTCTTCCAAGCTGCCCGCGAAGCCTTCCCAGCGCACGTCCATGCCGATTTTCAAGAACACGTTCACGATGCCGGTGTCTTGGCAAATTGGGCGGTGGCCCAAGGCGCTCATCTTGCTGTTGGTCAAAATTTGCGCAATGGCGTCTTTGGCCGCAGGGCTTTGCTCGCGCTCGTAGGCGCTAGCCAAGTGCGAAATGAAGTCAGCAGGGTGGTAGTAGCTGATGTATTGCAGAGCGGCGGCAACCGATTCAATCAGGTCGTTTTGGCGGATCGTGGTCATGGAGGTAGTCCTGAAAAAGGCCAGAAGTAAAAACAGCAGCTGAGTTTACTCAAAGCCGCTGTCGGAATGCTTTCAGCGCGGGGTTACTTGATGGTCAGCACCCAAGCGGCCAGCTTTTTGGCTTCGGCATCGTTCACTTGGGTGTTGGCTGGCATGGGCACGGGGCCCCATGCACCAGCGCCACCTTTTTGAATTTTGATGGCGAGTTTGTCAGCCGCTGTTTTGTCGTTGGCGTATTTGGCTGCCACGTCTTTGAACGCTGGGCCCACCAGTTTTTTGTCTGTGGCGTGGCAGGCCATGCAGTTTTTAGAGGTGGCCAAGGCCAAGTCTGCCCACGCGGGCGTACACAACGCAATGGCGGCAAATGTTGCGAGTTTTAAGAGTAACTTGTGCATAGCAATACCTCGTCAAAGTTGGTGAAGTGCCTAACCAGTTTAGCGTGCGTGTTGGCTGTACTTATATTTATGCATGTGCCCCGCGGTATGCACTTGTGAGACATGTGGCTGTTTGGCTGTGGGCCATAATCTGCAGACTTTTTAGCTGTTTTACTGACCGGAGCCCACATATGCCTGCTTATCGTTCCAAGACATCAACCGCTGGCCGCAACATGGCGGGTGCCCGCTCTTTGTGGCGTGCCACAGGCATGAAGGATGACGACTTCCAAAAGCCCATCATCGCCATTGCCAACTCGTTCACGCAGTTTGTGCCAGGCCATGTGCATTTGAAAGACTTGGGCCAGTTGGTGGCGCGCGAAATTGAAGCTGCTGGCGGCGTGGCCAAAGAGTTCAACACCATCGCTGTAGACGACGGCATTGCCATGGGCCACGACGGCATGCTGTACTCGCTGCCCAGCCGCGACATCATTGCGGATTCGGTGGAATACATGGTCAACGCCCATTGCGCCGATGCCATCGTGTGCATCTCCAACTGCGACAAGATCACCCCGGGCATGTTGATGGCTGCCATGCGCCTGAACATCCCCGTCATCTTTGTGTCGGGCGGTCCGATGGAAGCGGGCAAGGTGCGCTTGGCCAATCCACAAACGCAGGTGATGGAGTTCAAGAAACTCGATTTGATTGATGCCATGGTGATGGCCGCTGATGACAAAGTGAGCGATGCTGATTTGGCTGAAGTCGAACGCTCGGCTTGCCCCACCTGTGGTTCATGCTCAGGCATGTTCACCGCCAACTCCATGAACTGTTTGGCCGAAGCTTTAGGCTTGGCCTTGCCAGGCAACGGCACTGTGGTGGCCACGCACGCAGACCGTGAGCAATTGTTCAAGCAAGCGGGCCGCACGATTGTGGAGCTGTGCAAACGCTATTACGAGCAAGAAGACGCCTCGGTGTTACCGCGCTCCATGGGCTTCAAAGCGTTCGAGAACGCCATTGCGTTGGACATCGCCATGGGCGGCTCGACCAACACCATCCTGCACATCTTGGCGATTGCCCAAGAAGCTGAGATTGAATTCACCATGGCCGACATTGACCGCATGTCCAAAATCGTGCCTCAGTTGTGCAAGGTCGCACCCAACACCAACAAGTACCACATCGAAGACGTGCACCGCGCAGGCGGCATCATGGGCATCTTGGGTGAGTTGGACCGCGCAGGCA
>JACCDW010906800.1_pt1 | contig 10158 bp, 10 predicted proteins | sample 7449781 | NCBI WGS metagenome assembly JACCDW01 (sample SAMN15323449, study PRJNA562643) | freshwater metagenome | isolation source: river surface water | place: USA:Blue River Watershed | collected 2017-08-18 | reverse complement strand
GATACCTCTTTATCTTTTTGTGTTTCTTTTTGAACTGTTGTTTTTGGAGACATTTTAACAATAGATTGAACTTTCTGAGTATTCTTTGTATTTGTAATTGTTACAAACTTTAACATTATATTACTTATATCAAATGAAATAAAAATATAAATATATAATTTTATTTTTTTGGTTTGTATTTGTAATGTGTATGATATAAGTCATGAGCCTTAGTTCCGTTTGCATTACCTATATGTTTTTCATATAAATCCATTACATCTTCATTTTCTTGTGAAGACTTTTTAGTAGCATCATTATCAAATTGTGTTAGTGCTTCCTTACGTTGCATCATCAGTTCTTTATTTTTTCCAACATTAGGATTACCTGCACCTGATATACAACCTTGTGGACAAGCCATAACTTCAACAAACTTATATTCTGTTTTATTATGAATTACATAATCTACAAATTTTTTTGCACCACCCAAACCTGCAATCACTGCAACTTTGAAAGAAATCTCCTGATTTGGTAGATTAAATGGATTGTCAATTGATGGTTTTAAACTTATAGTTGCCTCAACAATGTCATTGAAACCTTCAATAGGTTTGAATTGAACATCTGTAAGTTGTTCTTTTGTTAATAGAAGGTAAGCAAATCGTAATGCTGCAATCATGACACCTCTACTTTTACCAAAAATAGCAGCTCCACCTGTACCTAATCCAAATGGATTGTCAAAATTTGTTTCTTGTAAATTTGGAAGATCTATATTTTGTTCTTTAAACATTTGAATGACATCATTTGTTGTAAAAACAATATCAATATGTCTGTTTTCATCTTCACCTCCATGCATATCTGCTTCTCCTTGTTTTCTTACACAAGGCATCAAAGCAGTTGAGTAGATGTCTTTTGCATCTATATCTATAAGTTTTGGTAGTAAATTCTTTATAGTAGAACCCATGATCATCATTGGAGATTTGGTGGTTGATATGTAAGGTAATATTTCAGGAAATGATTGCTCAGCAAGTTGAACCCATCCAGGACAGCACGAGGTCATCATTGGAACATCTTCAAGCTCTCCATTTACAAGTCTATTTAGGAACTCTGTTCCTTCTTCAACAATTGTTACATCAGCACTCCATAAAGTATCAAAAACATAATCAAACCCAAGTTCTTTAAGTCCTGTGACTAATTGTTGTGGTGTAATAGTTCCTGGTTTTAGTCCAAATCCTTCACTAACTGCAACACGAACAGCAGGTGCAATTTGAACAACTAACTTTTTATTATCTGATTTTTGTTCTTGAATAATTTTAACATAGTCTTTTGTTGGTTTTGCTCTTGTGATGATATTTCTTTTCTTGTGTTTAGTGTATAAAGAGTTATTCAATGATTTCAATGTTGAAATAGTTTTCATTCTTACATCATAAAAACAAAATAGAAAATTAAAAATAATTTATGTTATTTTTGATATACTTATATTTTAATGATGCTTGTCTCAAAATAATTCACTTCATATATATTATAAAATTTGATAAACATATGTAAACATATCATAGTCAGAGATATAATAAAAATGTATGCTGTTATAAGATATCACAACTATCGTAAGGAACAAGACTTGAAGGTTTTGAATGTCTTTTATGACAAAGACAAAGCAAAACAAAAAGCATATGAATATGCAGAAATAGAATTCAAAGAGTACTTGGAAGAAGAAACAATTGTTGATCATGTCATTGAAGAATGGTTGTATGTTCATGATACAATTGTCAAATACACTATTGGAGATGGCTTTGGTGCATACGTATTTGCAGTTATAACACTACCACAACCTGAATGATACATTAAATAAAAATAATTATATATTTTTTATTATCTTCCTAGAATATCCAATAGTTCACTTATACTTCCCTTCTTTACTACTGGACTCGGAACATTCTTAGGTATATACTTTGGCTCTTCATAAGTAAACTTGGGCTTATCATTTATCATAAAACATTCCCAGTTTCTATGTGTGCCACACACATTTGAACCAATCATTGCCACACATTTACATTGAGTGCCATTATTCTTCTTAGCAATACACCTGATAGGATTACCATTACCAATATTAGTCATTTTGTATTTATTGAATTTAGTGGATTTACGAGGGGTTAAACCTCTGTATTATGAACTTTTAATGGTTCGGTGAAGAAACAGATTAAAAATAATATGTCTCAAATTTTCTCAAAACCACACATTTACATCAGCAATTTTTTAGTGTGCACAATTTGAACAGAATACCTTTATGTCCTCACTTGGGATACTGAATTGTTTTGGATCCTCATCTTCATCTAATGACCAAATCCACAATACATCATTGTCTGTTATTGCTGTTCTTGTAATATTGATGTCCTTCATCACTAGTTCATAAATGCTACCACGAAAGCATTTACCAGATACTCTACAATCCACTGCATCAACTGTTTCTATGTATACCAACATAAACCCAGAAGACTTTCCCGGAACTCCAATGTAATCTGCGTTGATATCCACTGTTCTGAACGCAACCACATCATTTACTTCTATATCAGCAAAGAACCATTCCTTGGTCTTTTTTGCTTTCTTTGATTTCAATTGGAGAGTTCCAACCTGTTCATCAATCTTTCTTTTTGTTGTTCTCTTCTTACTGTTCATAACACCAATCATTTCAGCAACTGTATCACGGTTTTTACTTTTCATTAAGGTTTTATCTGGTTCGACACCGAGATGTACTGCTAAACTTTCATATTCTGCAATACATTTCTGTTGATGCTTATATGCTTCATCACTGTTGCTTTTAGCATCATTATGTAGTTGAGTGTTGAACTCACCATACATTATTTGAGGATATGACCATAAGATAATCTTATTATGATTACCTGTGATAGATTTGAAGAATTTGTTTATTTTTTTATTTCTCTTGCCAACATACTTTCTATATGTTTGACTTGCTGGAATGAGTTTATCAGTGAAAACAAACTCACTTCCAAATGGTATCGTCTTTAAGTCAGCCAATAGAGCAACCTTATCTTTTGCTACATATATTTTGTTACTGTTTACTTTAGATTGTAAGTTATTGACGTCATGATATATCATCTGGTTCAGTGCCTTTGATACTACATTTAGTTCATTAATAATTTCTGCAGATACATTACTTCTGACACCAACTGCTCCTTGTTCCTTTTTGAAAAACAATGGAAGCACATTGTTATCGGTTGCACCATTTGCACCTACATTGCATCCTAACAAAGAGGACCAATCATCTACAATAACACGTTGATTGAGATTATTAGCATATCTGTTTCTCATCAATGATTCTTTGGTATGTCCCATACGATACCGCGTCCAATACATTGGAATTTCAAATTCTTTGTCTTCCTCTGCTGCAGCTGTCCGTATGCTATACCAAGATAGCTTCTGTATAGACATACCATCTACTATACCCTTTAGACGCTTGGTGAGTTTTGCTTGATCATCTGTATTGATGAACTTCTCACACATATGCTCAAGATCATAAGTCGCCAATATTCGCATTACCAGAATGTATATTGTTGCCAAATCAAGGCTGTTATATTGAATAGGCAGCCAACTCCTTACACGACTTCTCCGCTTCTTTATCTTCTTACCCTTGTAAAACTCTACAGTATAACGCAACAATACCCCACTTTCCATCAAAGTCACTAATGTTTCTGGTTTGACAAATGCAAGTACCAATAATGGGTATTGTACTTCATTGAGCCAGAAATAGAAGTCATTGTGATTCTGATGAATAATCATTTCCTTTGGACGACAGCCTTCATGGAAGCAACACATTGTCACCAATAGAACATTTGCTAGATTAACAATTCGTCTTTTATCATTTATCTTTCGAATACTGCGCAATAGTATTCGAAGTATTTCTTGGATAAGATGATAGCATATTGCAACATTGACAGGCAAACTGATCTTACGTAAGGTTATTTCCGTTGCATCATCTTCACTATCTTCATCACCATCATCAATATCCTTAACTTTTTGTTGCAAAACGCTCATCTTTCCTGTCCTGTTGAGTTTCTTCAAACAACTTCTTACATTCTGCTTCAATGAACTTGATACAGGATTACAAGCATCCCCTATAGTCTGTTGGATATCTCCTGGCATTCTGACATTAACGTGTTTTCCACCATGTTTCCACTCATACTCTCTACCAATCAGAAACAAACATAGTCTGGCGTCATTCATAAACTTCACAATATATTCATCACTACAGATTTCCTCATTTTTTAATATATGAAACTTTAATGCTTCCTCATAAGTTGTTTCAGAAGCAAATAACAACAAGTCCATTTGATTTGTATTCTTGTTATTCTTGTGTTTCTCCCATAGAATTTTCTCAAGCGTCTTCAATTTACTCACACGGAAAGTATTGAGATACACTGCTTCTAGAAGTTGTTTAGCAATAACTTCATCGCGATAATCTGTGAATTTTACATTGGTATTGTAAGAATCCCAAAACACCGTCGCTTTATCTCCCTTCTTTAAGTCCTTAATAATATTCCACGTTTCTCTAAACATAAACATCTTTCTTTGCACCAACACCAATTTGTCATCACTCAAAGTGAATTGAAATTGTGTTGGTTGCTTCGAACTTTGTTTAAATTTGAGTGTTCCCTTCATTCTTCCACTCAATAACCAATTACACTGTCAATAGGTGAATGTTTATCCGTTCACATCTAAAATACTATCTTCCATTTTTCTCAAAACACTGTCGATTTGTTTGATGTTCTAAACACACAACTTATGTTTTACTTCCTTAATTTATTTCTTGATTGACATTTTTTTTCTTGATTGATACAGATATTATCATGTTTCATATAGAAGTCCTCAATATCATATAAAAAGCAACCCTTGCAACCTTGCTTTTCATTATACTTTTCATTTCCACATATAAATGCTGATTTATATAATACGGAAGATATCTCTTTTTGTACATTGTATCTACATTTTGTTTCACGACATTTATTACATCTTTCTCTCTTCTTATCATTGCAGCTCTTACAAAGTATTTGAAAATCACTTACTTCATCTGTTTTTATGTTGTATCTTCCATTCTTATGATCAACTTCCAATCTGTATTTTGAACCACACCATATACATTTGAAAGCATATTTTTCCAAAACTCTTTTACGAATATTTTTAGAAATATGTCTACTATGATAACAATCAGTGTTAAAGCCTACAAGCTTAAAACCAGTTAATGACCCATTTTGTTTATCATAACAACGCTCAACAAGATATTTTCTGCATATTGCTGAATCTCTTCTTAAATATGATACACCATTCTTAGATTGAAACATATATATTTCATATGGTTTGAAACCTTTATTATGTAGTGAATTCTCATCAATATCAATAAATTCTGAAAAACCTTTCTTATTTATCTTTAATACTCTTTCCAATGCCGATAAAACAGTTGTTTTCTTATTAGAATTGTTGCAGTATATTGAATTCCTTAGAGGCTTTTTGAATGGTTTTATTATAACTTTAATTTTGTTATCATAATCACGTCTCTTTTGATACTTACTTCTCGTAATTGTCATATTGACACATGAAATCTAAACGATAATACAATACAAATAACATCAATTCTTAAATTGATGAATAATCAAAAACATTATATCAAATATAAATAATAAATATTATTCTATTTGATATTTGTAAAGTAGTATTTTTAAAATGCCAGGAGGACTAATGCAACTTCTTGTATGGGGTAATCAAAACTTGTATATAAACGGAAATCCATCAATTACTTATTTTAAGAAAGTTTACAAAACTTACACCAATTTTAGTATGGAAAGCATTCGTGTTAACTTTAACAGAAATGATATTAATATCTATGAAACAACAACATTAAAGGCTACAATAGATCGTCATGGAGACATGGTTCATCAAATCTATCTTGTATTTGAATTACCTGATATTGAATTTGATGAGTTTCTTTTTCAATGGATTGATAATGTTGGAGAGGCTTTTATTGAAAGTGCGCAGATATCAGTTAATGGAAATATAATAGATAGACAAACAGGTGAATTTAAACATCTATACAATAATCTGACTTATGGAATTGATAAAAAATATATGCTTGAGAAAATGACTGGACATCGCCGTGTTCCCGATAGAAAAGTTTCATATACACCATATGGAACTATTATTGAACCTTTTGGACCAAAATATATAAATTCTAGAAAGATTTATGTTCCTATGAATTTTTGGTTTAATAGGAGTATTGGACACAGTCTCCCTTTGTGTTCATTACAATACAGCGAAGTTGAACTAACACTTGAATTACGTCCACTTACATCATTGTACAAATTATACTATACAATTGGAGGTATTACTGATTTTTATGCACCAAATCTAGAAACAGAAGAACATCATTTACATAAGTTTGTTAACAACAACAAAAAAAGATATCTTATTTCAAATACATTGTTAGATGTAAAGGCTTATTTGGAAGTTAACTATATATTTCTTGATAAACCAGAAAGACGATTTTTTATTTATAATCCAATAGAATATCTTATAGAACAAACATCTATCATACAAAAGCTTGGAGTTTCTGAGAGTTCGGTTCATGACTTAATCCTTCAAAATCCTGTCAAAGAAATTTTATGGGTATGTTCAAGAAATGATAAAAGAGAAAGAAATGACTGGTTTGTGTATACAGATGGCGATGATCATATTATGAAATCTGCAAAGCTTTTATTCAATGGAATAGATAGATTTGACGAAAAAGATGCAACTTATTTCAACTTTGTTCAACCATTTCAACATCATCGTGCAAATTACAAAGATGGTCTTTATGTATATAGTTTTGCAATAAATGCAGATGATGTTGAACAACCGTCAGGAGCTTGCAATTGTTCATTAATAAATAAAATACAGATGTATATGACAACTCGTGCACCTGATGAAGAAAGTTATGCTTATGATGTAACTTTTTATGCAATAAGTTATAATCTACTTAGAATAGAAAAAGGATTAGGAAGTGTTGCATTTGCTAAATAGATAATCATAATAGTCTTAAGATTTTATGATGTAATAATCCTAATAATAGATGAAATAAAGAATGTCCTACATTATTCAAGTGATCATCAAAGTAAAATAAAGCAGACGATACAGTTCCAATCAATATAATTTCATGAATATTCTCTTCATTTTTAAGAGCATTATAAGAACATACATATAATCCAACTATTCTTGTAAATGTATCTTCATGTCCTTGACACACTCTTATAATGCATAATGAATTCAAACATAATGATATATTAGAAAGGTGTGTTCTTGTAATTATATTTCTTTTTTGTTGAAAATAATGAGATATACGTAAGGCATAGTAATGTATCATTGACAAATCTGCAATTTTCAAAATATATCTTATATGAAAAAATTTGTTGAATGCCGAAATCAAATGATAACAAAAAGATATTGGTATGTGTATTGATAGAAGATTAGTAGCTTTATGTTTGTGTATTGTAGATTTTCTACTGTTTATTTCTTTATGAATTTGTCTTCTGTGAAACAACATAGAAAGAAATGGAGATATCATGGATACTGCATTAGCTACTTGTGTCCATATTATCATTTTTATTATTTATCATTATTGTTTTCTTTAGACTTTGATTTAATTCTATCATATAAATAGTTAAGATCAGGAAGTTTATTATTTTTAATCTTGCCTAGTGTAGTTCTAAATGTAGTTTTACCTTCATAGTTTTTATAATAAAAATCTTCTTTCTTTAGTTTCATTTTGTTTTTCTTTTCATTAACACCATCAATCATAAACCTAAAGAAACCAATTCCTTGTTTTCTAAGAAGATTGTTGACCATATAGAAGTTTCTAGAAGGTATAACGCCTAATGTGCTTTCTTTTTTCATGTTCAAAACATATAATTTATCATCTGGGTGTGTTAGATATCTTTTAAATGAATATGCAATCATTGTATCGTAAATATCTTGTTCTTCTTTATTATTCATGTAAGATGAGTATAAACTTCTCCACATCATATGTGCCATATTAAAGAAATAACTACATTGTTTATTTTCTACATTATACATATGCACAGGAGTTCCTAATGAATATAACCTACATATCAATGTATTGTTAATCTTGAAATCAACCCATCCATTATATAAAGGTCCAATAACACCAATGAAAGTCTCTTGTTGAGAAATATCAACACTATCAAAAGAAACATCAAATTCCTTACATTTCAATTTCATAAATTGTACTAGACTTGTAAAAGCTTTTGAGAAGATTGCATCATGAACTACAAATTCCAGTAAGGAATAAGCATTATTGTTTACACTGTTAACTTCATTAAAAACAATCTGTCCTAGTTTTGATACATACTTCTGATTTTTGATCCATTCAGTGATCAGTTCATTTTGTATCTTTGAAACATTTGAAGCAACATTGTTATATCCTTCAAGTTTAGTTGATAGGATACTCTTCAACTTTCGCATATCCCAAAGATTATTTTCTTTTAACCATGGTATCATTGTATATTTTTCTAATAATTCAATTCTCTTTAAAGCTTTATTAAAGTCTTTATCAGGTGCCATCAAGTAAATATTACTCAACATATTGTATTGTCTCAACAATTCAATTCGTGGATGAATACAAGTCACACCATTCTTATATGTTATACTTGGAATATGTTTATAAACTTTAGGAGAGATGTAAATCCAATCAACTAACTTGGTTCCAAGGAAATTAATAAGAATTGTATATTGATTTGGATGCATACCATTATTGACATTAAAAGTCATGTCTGGGAACTCTTTTCTTAAAACTTCACCTAGTTTAATTAAATCCTCAACAGGTGAGGGTCCAAACATATCAAAATCTGTTGTATCACATATATCTTCTTCATTATAAATCTTTAATCCATTATCTAAACTTGTAAGGAAATGATGTATAGCCCATCCTCCATTATACATATATTGCCTTGTTTTGATGAAACTTGATATATGTTCTTTGAGTTGTTCCCATTTCTCTTCACCTGGAAATATGTATTTTTGTTGAAAGCATTTTGTGTCTTCATTTCTTTCTATTTGATACATTGTTTATTTATAACAAAGATTTAAACATATTTCCTTCTTTTTATTTTATTATCACATAACAATTCATCATTACAACTTGTGTTTTTTCTTTTAACTGTATTATCATTATATGATAATGTAAAATTAATAAAGACATTATCACCATACATAGAAGTCATATCATTAACAAAAGAATGAATATGTGTATAACTTTGATAAAAGTTGTCATTCAAGTAAACATATAGGTATTTCATATCATTATTGTTAGAGATTGTGATTTTTTTGATATTATTCCGTGGTTCATCTTTTGAATTAAATAATGATATTGATACATTATCATGTGTATCTTCCAACATCTGCCAAACATCTATAAGATATTTGGTATTCATATCATAAATATAATCATACTACATAGAATGAATTATAAAAATAATTGTTATATGGTAATAGAATTCAAAATAAAAAAGTGATTTATATCACTTATGACTTCTTGTTCTCTGACCAAGACTCAGCAGCCATCTTCATTCGTTCAATATTTGTAAGATTAGGATGCGTTTCCTTAAGTTCAAGCATTTTCTCCTTCATAAAGATGTTGTAAGCGGTAGGTGCACGAGTTTTCTTCTCTTTTTCCTCCTTCTTAGGCTTTGTAGTATCCTTAGTAGGTTCCACTGAATGTTGCTTAATTTGTTGAAGCTCAGTCTCCAAAAGTTCAACGCGCTTAACTAGTTCTGCAAGTTGATTTACAAGATTATTGACTTGGTCTTCATTATTTACAACATTACTTGTTGATGCAACAGCCTCGGTCTTTACAGTCTTTCCTTTCTTTGCCTTCTTCTCAACAACAACTGCTTCAACAACATTCTCAACAACAGATGATGATGCCATTTTATAATAAGATACTTAGAAGTAGATTGTAATTATTAATTACTTATGATGATATAATTATTCTTAAGTATCTTTCAATTTTTTTTATTTCAATCTTTATCAATAATAATTGAACACTAACAGATATTATCATTTAAAATATGCATCTCGAAATTTATTCAAATTCTTCTTACCCATAGATTGATTACATTTGCT
>JACCDW010879382.1_pt1 | contig 10159 bp, 14 predicted proteins | sample 7449781 | NCBI WGS metagenome assembly JACCDW01 (sample SAMN15323449, study PRJNA562643) | freshwater metagenome | isolation source: river surface water | place: USA:Blue River Watershed | collected 2017-08-18 | reverse complement strand
GCCTTGGCGACCCGCGATGTGGACGTTGATCTTAAAGTCCTGAAACGATTTACCATACCCCATCCATCTCGCCATATCTGCATGGTATTCAAACTCCTCTATGCTACGGTCAACAATGTCTGGAGTGTCGCTTGCAAGTACACAAAATTGTCCGGGGTGGAAGCTGAGCCTAACACCAAGTTTGCGAGCAAGCTCACCCACAATGCTAAAATGAGTAGAAGCATAGTTAATAACATCAGGGCGATGCCAAAAATAACTCCAGCTAGGCTCAGTATAAACGGGAAGGATATCACTGCCAAGACGCACCATCCTACGATCTTCAGTAAGCGAACCAACATATTCAACCAGTCTCCTTGCCGAATCGATATTATGAACCATAATATCCCACAGGCGCTGTTCGGCATCATCCTGTGTTTGTCTATTTAACCAAGCTACCGTTGTTGCTTTGGTATTCAGTGGCCGCTGTATTTCTTCGAGTATTTTTTTGGACTGTGTTTGATCTTCGTGCAAATACTTGCAGGCAAAACCTATACGTTTAACTGTCATGTTTGTTTCTCATCATTGCTATTGCTGTTTTAACATCATCATCGTCAATTGTCAACGGTTCAAATACCTGCGCATCTATAACAGGTTTAGTAAGTGCACTAAGCTGATATATCAATAGATGTGACAGTTCTTCAACTGTTTCTGCTTCGCTTTTAATGTCATCAGCACTCACAGGATTTCCATTGCTGTCAAACTTTACCAATTTAACGGTATGTTTATCGGGGTATTTTATAACTCTGTAATCTGAGATCATATACTAAGTATACACAAAGTTCATGGCTTTGTCAAGCTATATTTGATAAATATGTTTATACAAAATTTGGAGATTAGCCGTGGTAGCACCAGTTAATAAAATCAAAAAATACAACTTAGCCGGTTTAAGTGCAAACGTAGAACTAGGCAAACAAGGTTCGTATATAGCAGGAAATGCCAGTGCAATTGGTTTTTATACCAATGCAGGAGCATTACAAAAAATAGCAATTGCTAACGCCACTGCTAGTACACATGCCATTACCAAAGCACAACTAGATGCTGCCACAGCCGACGCTGTACAACATGTAACTGTTGATATTGATTATAATTCAGGTACAGCAACGTTTGCTAATATTGCAGCCGGCAGCAGAATTTTAAGTGTTACAGTAGACATTCCGGGTGCATGGACTGGCACTGCTGACAATACCACTACTTTTATTGAAGTGGGTGATGCGTCAAACGCCAGCAGATTTATTCGTGCACAAGACGTAGATGTTCTCAAAGTAGGACAATACCACAGTCAATATCAATACGAATATCAAAGTGCTGGCTCACTAAAATACAGTGTGACCAAAGGTTCAGCAGGTGCAGGCACTGCAACTATTAGTGTTGTACTGGCTAGCGATGCTGTTACTGTAACCGATTACGGTACACTCGAAGTGGCACAAAACAGCAACAACGATCTTGGCAACATCACACTATAAGGAACTGATATGGTAGACTCCGTAAAACAATATAATTTGGCTGGTGTTGCTGCCAATGTAGAATTGGGCAAACAAGGTTCTATAATTGTTGGCAGCGATGCTGGTGCAATCAGTTTCACCGATAAGAACGGAGACTTGATAGTTGCTGAAATCGCCGAAGGTACCGACCCAACACATGCTGTTTCATTTTCGCAATTTTCGGCGTCAAGTGGACAAAAATTGCAGTATGTCAAAACTTCAGTGGGTTACAATGACGGTAACGTATCACTAGGTACAGCAGACGCTAATACCTATATTCATAGTGTAACCATAAGCCCCAATAACACATGGCTCAATACTGATTCAAACACTGATATTACTGTCGGTGACTCTACTAATCCGGCTAGACTATTTGCTGCCTTTGATCCAGGCATGCAAACATCTGATGAAACAGATCATGAATACTCAACGAGCACAACTATTGTAGCATATGTAACACCAGGTGCAGCCACAGCTGGTACCTCTGATGTTATTGTTTGGTACAGTGGCAAGATATCATAAAGAGAATTAGAAATGAAGTTATTTGAATTTTTTGAAGGCAAGTCTGAAAATCGTGAACTATGGGATAAGATCAAATCCCGAGGTGTTGTGCCTAGCATTGACCGCGAACGCTACACTGATCTTTCAGACGAAGGGTTAGAAGGTCCATTCCGCATGAAGAATGGTCAGGTATTATATTACGATCCAAAAGAAGGCAAGTATTATAATCGCGACACTGACATGTATGTTGACTACGATGAATATCGTGCAATGGACGAAGCAGGTAATAACTATCATGCTAACCGCACAGGCTTTGCACGTGGTCCACGTGACGATGAACGTCATGATCTAGATGTAGCCAAGCCATCAAAGCAGGTTTGGGGTCTTAAGATCAATGGCAAAATTTGGAGCAAGGATGGTAATGCTGTTACGTTCTCTAGTAAAGAACAAGCATTAAAAGCAAGACAATCTGTTTTAGCTAAACGTCCTGAATTGGAAATTGGATTAGTATCTAAAGTTTCAGAACAAGGTGTGGCGGAAGGCGAAGCCGATGGCAGAGATAAATTCTATTATCAACGCAACAATATTTGGAGAGTCATGGACGGTGACGAACTGGTACATGAATATAAACCTGAACGTCATGAAGTTGTTGGTGCTAAAAAGTTGTTGGCCTATTTTGACGACGAAGGTTATGATGTCACTCACGTTATAAGCCCAATGGGTGTTGTTACATATTTGTATGGTAAACCTGATGACATGGACGAAGGCGACAAACGTCCTGACTATGTAGTTAAAGCCAGTGACAAACCAAAGAAGGTTAAACCTAGCATGGGCGGTGAGAGTCCTCATCCATATCAAGGTAAGCTAGTAGGTGCTACAGAAGCAGAAGTTGGTAACACCGACTACGAATTTACACACGGTAAAAAGCCCGGTGGTCAAGGTAGCTGGTTCTTTGTTGCACACCGTGGTGGTATCAACTTTGGCAAAGATGTTGAAGGTGAAGATTACATTCAATTAAATCAAATGACTTATGGAGAAGCTAAGAAAGCAGCCATCAAATGGGCACGTTCTAAGGGGCACACTCAGCTCTTTGTAGCAACATAAAATTTAATCAAACAACTAATGGGCCTATATGGCCCATTTTTTTTCACTATACTAAACACACAAGTGGGAGAATATAAATGGCGAAGAAATCACTGGGTACAAGTGCTGTACCTCATGTTAAGATTGAAAAAAGAACTAGTCAGGGTAGCAAAAATAAAAAGCCTAAAACCAGTTCAATGAACAAAGATAAACGTCGTTCATTCAAAAAGTACCGCGGCCAAGGTTAAACATATACACAATTATCAAACCATAAGTAATGGTTTATGATAAGTGTTTATTTCAACTCAACCGATGGCACAGAAAGTTTGGATAATGTTTTTAAGTATTCAAGCTTCGATGTTCTGCCCTTTAAATTGCCGCAGTATAAGGGTCACGGATCATATATTTTTCCTATTAAGATTTCAACAAACATAAGTTTAAACACTGCACTATACAACAAAGACGGCACAGTATCTTATCATGATGAAATCATCAGCAACGACAATTATTGTATCAACATACCTGACAACATTATAAACGACACGCACAAAGGCATTTGTAAGATTGTGTTCGATGTCACAGACGAAACGTATGATGTTACTCATAGCAATCCTAGATCTAGAGTTTTGTCGTTGGTTAAGGTTGTAGCAGATACATACAATCTCAATAAGAATCAAATATTAATATGCACAGGTAATTTAACCCCATTCAAAGACCTTGAATATGCTAGTGTATGTAGTCTATATATTTGGGCTGACTTTGTTAAAGCTAAAAAAGATCTAACACAAAAGCAAGTTGAGCTAATCAAATCCAAGCATATCAGAGAGAAAAAAATTCTGATGCTAATGCATACTCCTTATTTGCATAGGCACGAAGTAGCACAAGCAGTTTTTAAAAGAGGTTGGCTGAAAGATAATATTGTTTCGTTGTATTATATAAAAGAAAGGTCCAACGATTACTTTGAGCATTTGAATTCAAAGTTTGACCCAGACTATGTCAATAGCTTACCGTGGATAGTAGACATTACTCCACTGCATAAGCCCAGAGGTAAGTTGTTTTTAAACACACAGGCCGAGTTAATTTTATATCATCAGTCATATGTGAACTTCACTGTTGACACATTTGTGGAGAACACATCTGAAAACAATGCCAGTTACGAAAAAGACATAAGTGAAAAAATTTACAAACCTATTACGCAGATGCAACCATTTGTGCTGTATGGCCAACCAGGTACCTTAAAATTACTAAAGTCACATGGATATAAAACATTTGATCAGTGGTGGGATGAAAGCTATGACAATCATTCTAACAAATCTGATCGTTTAAATCAAATAGTTAAATTATTTGATAAAATAAACAATATGTCTCACGCTGAACTAGCAGACATGTTGGTTGAAATGTTACCGGTACTAGAACATAACAAACAGCATCACAGGCATTTGTTAGACACAGGATTTTACTACAAGGATTTTCATGACAGTATAAATCAACTGTTCAATGATAAATAATGCAATAAACATAATGCTAGGGCATAACTAATGAAAATAACAGATATTACTATTGTTGAATCACCTACTGTAGGTGACTATTTTGACATCGAATTGTCTGAGTCAGAAATGCTATCTACTTGGGTAGAGTCAGTTACAGCAGACGGTATTGTATTACATGCTGACCATACACTGTTCGAAACACTCACCAAAGAAGCTGAATATCAAGGTCGAGACGTGCCGCTAGGTAAGCCCATGCAAGGCGATGTTAAGAAGTTCAAGGTGTATGTAAAGAATCCCAAAGGCAATGTGGTCAAAGTTAACTTTGGTGACCCTAACATGCGTATCAAGAAAAGCAATCCTGCACGTAGAAAAAGTTTCCGTGCACGTCATAATTGCGACAATCCAGGACCAAGAACAAAGGCACGTTACTGGTCTTGCCGCAAGTGGTAAATGCTCAAACGGGCCAACACCCCTACTAGGTCTGACCCTATATGTTATCGCAGTGTGGATAACTTAGTCGATACTGATTTCTACTACTACGACAAAGACGGGTTTGAACTAAATCAAGCCGAACAAAAATATTATGCCACAATGGGCCATCCCATTGACTATCCATGTTTAAATCATGTTTGTTGGCAAGAGCCGTGGTATTACCTAGAACCAAATAGCTTATTGTTATTAGATCACAGTTTGGTACTACATAGGTGTAGGTACGAAGGCGATGCGGCCAAGCAACTGCATGATATATCTAAATCAATGCCATATGCACATCTACTACTGCAAACAAAACCCAAGTGGGGACTGGACTTTGCATTAGATGCAGTTTACGGTGATCATGTTTATGAAGTACTGCACGTTGAGTACGATAGCAGAGACTACGATCAATTTGGTAATCAAAAAATAATACTAGAATATACTTTTAATCACATGGACTGGAATGATGCTGCCAGCCAGATATGGCAACACAGAGATAAATGGCAACACCTTAAAGGCTATGATCAAAATCACTGGAAGGCCAAATATCTGCTGGGATGGAACTACGCCGAACTTCTAGAAAAAGCAGTATAGCAACAATTAAATAGTGCTATGGAATATGTTAGATTAGTCAACAATGATATTGATGCAGACCTTCTTCGTGTCGAAGTCTTTCAAATACTTAACAGCCATTCGCTGTTGAATAAGCAACAAATAAGTCTAACATCGATTACCGGTGAAGATGACTGGGACGCTGGTGTGGGGAAGATTGCAAATTTACCTAAACCAGAAAGACTGTACAGTACAGTCATGCGATCCCTTAAAGGCACATATATAGAAGAATGCATTCGTCGCTATTCGGAATATTATAGATGGCGATTATTGAAACTCGAAGGACACCAAACATATAGTGTGCACTATGACGGAGACGGTGTTAATCAAAACTTTAGATTACATATTCCGGTAGTAACCAATCCCGAAAGTTTCCTGTGCTTTTTTAATCAACGTCCTGTCACAGGAGAATCATCGACTGTGCACCATGAACATTTAGCAGCCGGAAACAGCTACCGTGTAAACACAACACACTATCATACTGCCGTGAACTACGGCATTCAAGATAGATATCACATTGTAGGAGTACGCTATGAAAATAGCAATAACAGGTCACAGTAAAGGCATAGGAAAAGCCGTTGCTGATTTATTTTACACAGACGAAGTTGTAGGGTTTAGTCGCAGTAATGGATATGACGTATCCGACGGTGCGACCATAGACAAAATAGTCAACGCCAGTATCAACTGTGACATATTTGTAAACAATGCATACTATAGCACAGCACAAGTAGATATATTTGAGAAACTTTTGGCACTATGGGGCAACGATGCGTCCAAAACTATTGTGAACATAAACAGTAGAACAATTTATAACGGCCCAAATCAAAGACAATACACCACTGATAAAAAACTGTTAAGGTCTAGTGCAATTAATGCTATCAAAGACGTCAACAGAAAATGCAGAGTGATTAATATAAATCCGGGCTATGTTGAAACTGACATGACTTCAAATGTTCATGGGGAATATAATATGCTAACACCTGAGCAGTTAGCTAGCATGATCAAATGGTGTTTAAACCAACCCCAAGGTATTGAGGTTGGTGAACTAAGCGTTTGGTGTACTACGCTGTATTAGAACAGCTACACTTTATTTGATAGTCGGCTATTGCGGCCTTTATTGCGTCTTCTGCGAGGATTGAGCAGTGTATTTTAACAGGTGGAAGAGCCAACTCGCTGGCGATGTCAGCGTTTTTAATGCTTCCCGCCTCGTCAAGAGTTTTTCCTTTGACCCATTCTGTGACCAGGCTACTGCTGGCGATTGCTGATCCGCAACCGTATGTTTTGAACTTTGCATCTTCGATAATACCTTCTTCATTTACTTTGATTTGTAACTTCATTACATCACCGCATGCCGGTGCCCCCACCATTCCGGTGCCCACTGATTTATCCGATTTGTCAAAACTACCAACATTTCGTGGATTTTCGTAGTGGTCAACGACTTTATCTGAGTAAGCCATAACCATCCTTTCTTAAAAGTACGTAATTATTTATCTAGTGATAAATACTGTTACTATGAAAAAAGTCGTTATTTACCCAGGTCGTTTTCAGCCCATGCTGAGTCACCACGCTGAAGTATTTAAACAGCTAAAGGCACAATTCCCTGATGCTGAAATATACGTTGGTTCCAGTGACAAAGTAGAAGCTCCTGACAGTCCTTTTAATTTCAAAGAAAAACAAATGATTGCGGCAGCGCACGGTATTCCAGCTAATCATGTGTTACAGGCTACACGCCCATATCACAAAGATGATTACGCCAAATACTTCAATGAAATTGATACTATTATTATTTTTGCTGTGGGCGAAAAAGATTTAGATCGTTTCCCATTCAACAATGTTGATGCTAATACTGGCTTGGATATGACTGTTAAAGGCGAACCTCGTCCCAAGTATTATCAAAAGATAAATACACTAAATAAAGACCCTCAACCAATGAGTGTAAGAGGATATATCACACTTGCTCCTACTATTCCATCTGCGGATGGTAGTACACCGGCAAGTGCTAGTGCCTTTAGATCTGCGCTTAAATCTGCGCCAGATGCCGAGGCCGCTAAAGAAATATATGCAACACAATTTGGTCAATACAACGACAAGGTTTTTCAATTAATTTATAACAAGGTAACAGGTGCAAATATGAGCGAACAAATTAACATCCTAAGAAGACTAGCAGGATTGCCGATGCAAGAAGCAGCACCTGTAGAATTTGGTGCAAACGCAGATGCTAAGTCTGCTAAGTTTTTACCTCCTAGCGCATCAAGCGCAAAGATGAGTATTGCTAATCGTTTCCCTAAGGGTGCAGACGTTAACGATCCAGCTACTAAGCAAGAGCAGTTTATTCAAGCATTGTTACGTTCACCAGAAGCACTGATTTCTGAATTCAGTGAAAGACTAGACCCTAAAGATGATAACAGTTTAGCAGTGGGCCAAAAGCTAAGTGATATTGTTCAGCTCATGAACCAAAAGGACATTGGTATTGCAGGTCTCCCAAAAGACCTAAAGCAGTTTGTGCTAGATCTGACAGTTAACGCTGTTAAGAACATGGACCTAAGTGCAGGCGATGATAGCCCAGCTTATAAAGATATGAGTATCGACGACGAAGAAGATGAATTCAAACGCGAATCAGTAGACTTATCAAACATTCGCGGTGACTATGGCATTGAAGAATCAAAGCCAGACTTTTTAGATCTCGATGATGATGGTAATAAAACAGAGCCCATGAAAGATGCGGCAGCTGATGCAGAAGATGACGAAGACGAAGTAAAAGAAGGCTTTAGCACAGATGCAGAGCAAGTACTAGCACAGTGCGGATCCGGTGATCTAGATTGCTACGATGTGATGACACAACCACAAGGTCCTGCACAGCAAGAAGCAGCCAAAGTTATTCAAGGCATGTACGACGAAGTAGCAATTGATCATCATTTACATCCTGACGACGACTTTGAACAAATCCTAGACATTGTTGCAGATCAGCTAGACAGTGAATACGGTGACAGTGATACTGATACACACGAAGCAGTAAATCCATATGCTGTTGGTATGTCATCAGCTATGAAGTCAACAGGTGATCGTCCACCACTTAAGAAATCAACAATCAAGAAAGCACACAAGATCGCTCGTGCTGTTGATAAAAATGAAGCAGTCGAAGAAACCGCAAACAATGCTGTTTCTGTTGCACTAGCTCAATTGCGCAAACTAGCAGGCCTATAACATGAACGAGATTGAACGCTTACAACATTTAGCAGGCATTATGCCTAAAACTATTGCTCTAGAAGCCGAAGAACCAAACACGGGTGACGAAGTTGTAAAGACAGTAGTAGGCCACGAAGACGACGAGCCAGGTATGATTCGTCAAGAACTTTATAAGATCGGTAAGTACGCTGTAGAACTTTACAAAATGTTAGGCGAAGTACCTGACGGTGACCTTCCACAATGGTGGACTGCAAAAATTGTTAAAGCAGGTGAGTTTATTGATTCAGCTAAACACTACTTGGAAGCAGAACTAGAAGCACCTGATGCAGAAGTAAGTGTTACACCTGACGTAGAAGACAACACCGACCCAAGTGGTGTAAGTCAAATCTAAAGTTTAGAATTACTAATTAACTGTTCAGCATAAACGGGCCAAAAGCGACCAGCTCTTGGCCCGTTATTTTTGCGCCCATCACTTTCACCAGGTACCTTGATCCACAGAATTGCATCGCACAATGGGTTCCCTGTTTGTGTAGTAGGCAAGTTACCTAATGCACGACCTGGTGGATTGCACCACTCGTTACCAAACGGACCATTGCCGTTACGACTTGTGTCAATGACAAAGTAAGGATTGCGAGTGTATTCGCCAACTCTCTCTGCCCACTTCATTGACTCTGATGTGGTTCTAAAGTTGCTAACATTAACACTGAACCCGCGGACTTTGCTGTTGGTAACCAATTCGAGTGTTTTGCCAGCAGTCTCTGGATCTAACCAATTACTATGCCCAATGTCAACATACACTATTGCATCGCAAGTTTCAGTTAGTATGGTCAATGCCTGCGACATTAGATTCCAACGTGCTGTTGCATCACTGGAGCTCATTTCTCTACTATGAGGTAGTGCATCCGGTTCGTATATTACTATAGGGCTACGGTTACCTATACCCTTGGCAAACGCTGTAATAAATTCTAAATAGGTATCATGACTATTCGAACCACCTTTACTGTAGTGTCCCATGTCACGATTGGGTAGATTATAGATTACAAAAATAGGTAATTGATTGCCAGCTCTACGAAACAAACGGTTGAGGCTTTTGTCGATTTTATCCATAGGTTTGCCATTGCGCTCGCCATACCAAAAGGCCATTGGCTGCTCAAATATTTTAGCAACGTTAGGATAGTTTACTCTATGATCTTGTACACGATCAAAGTCGTTCACGTAGAACGGATAGTCCATTATTTAATTCGGCGTTCTAACTTTTTAAAACGCTTATCACGTTTTTCTTTTGCTCGCTGT
>JACCDW010638432.1_pt1 | contig 10159 bp, 10 predicted proteins | sample 7449781 | NCBI WGS metagenome assembly JACCDW01 (sample SAMN15323449, study PRJNA562643) | freshwater metagenome | isolation source: river surface water | place: USA:Blue River Watershed | collected 2017-08-18 | reverse complement strand
TGCTTATTTGGTTATTGAAAATGAAGAAGAGGTTGGTGAGTTTAATGTTTGGAATGGACTAACTAACGAATATGAAACATTTATACCTTCTTATGGTTGGATACTTGGAAATGAAGAAATAGATAATAAAACAACATTTGTAAAAGATCTTACAAATCCAGCATATTTTAAAGAAGGTACAAATGGAAACATAGTATATAGAGAATTTCAGTATATACGTGGCATAAGGATAGCAGTAGAAAGAATGAATAAGTTTGATTCTACCTTTGATTTAATTGAGATGTCTCCAAGACTTGTAGTAGACATATCGGATAAGGTTGTTGAATATAATGTTAAAAAGATTCTTTCAGACCTTGGCAGTTCTGCCTTGCCAGTAGGACAGTTACTTGCTTCAACTGGATCATTATCTTTGTTTGATGATGATCAAGCATTTAATGATAATAACTCTACAAGCATTGTTAAAGATTATATTCGTAAAAATATTAAATTTAATTTTTATGAAAAAATATTAAATGTAGATGGTTTTGATTATTGGGTTCCAATTAAAACTTTATACTCAGACGGATTCCCACAGGCAGATGTTACTGGAGGATCTTTAGAACTTCAGTTAAGAGATTTTTATTTTTTCTTAGAATCAATGCCTGCTCCAAGAATGTTAGTTACAGAAGCATCTCTTAGTTATGCAATAAGTTTAATACTTGATTATATTGGATTTAGTAACTATGCTTTTTATAGAGAAACAGATGAGCCAGAAGCAATTATTCCATTTTTCTTTATTGCTCCAGATCAAACAGTTGCAGAAGTTTTAAATCAACTAGCAGTTGCAACACAAAGTGCAATGTTTTTTGATGAGTATAATAATTTTATTGTAATGAGTAAAAATTATATGCTTCCAACTTTAAGAGAAGCAAGTATAACATTGTCTGGTTCAACAAGTCAATCACAAAGTGGTATTATTGAAAATCAAACATCTGGAATCTTGCCAAACATTATTTCAATAGCGTCACAAGATAAAAAAGTTTATAATAATGGAAAAATAAATTATACATCTAGATATATACAAAGATCGTATGGCTCTATTCGTCAATCAAGCATGATAGATCAAGAAAAGACTTGGATCTATAAACCTTCTCTTTTATGGGAAGTATCAGGAACAGATTCAACTAAAACAATTAACGAAGTTGCATCCAAGCAAGGTAAATATGTTTTAGGAGCAATGCCATTAAACTCAGACCTTTCTTCTTCTGCTCCAACAGTAGTTAACCATAAAATTGCAAATAATGTTTTAGACTTAGGAGAAAATGTTTATTGGCTTACAAGATATCAAGGATATTTTTATTCTAATGGCGAAATTATAAAATATGATGCAGCACAATTTAATGTCACTGGTGTAGGAAATGTTTGGATTACAAGCAATCAAGACTATCAAAATTATTTTAAATCGCTTCCATTTAATGGCAAAATATATCCAACAGGATTAGTTAGAATCTATACGGTTCCGTATTATGAAGTGGTTGATGGAATTACTCGCTTACAAAATGGGGCGGTATCCGAACATGGACGTGCACAATTTGGAACAACAATTACAGAACATACTGCTGGTATAAACTCCTACTGGTCAAATAATGACTATGTAAAGGGTTGTGATATGCAATCTCAATATTTGTTTACAACAACACTATTAGAAGATATTTCTTTGCCATCAACAACCATCGGTGCTGCTGGAGTAAATAATACAAAGGCTAGACAAACTTCTAGAGGCGGTACAATTAAAAACTTTATGTCATCAAGCCATATATCAGAAACTCCAACAAACAATACTTTATCAACGCAGTCTGGAACAATTCAGTCATCTGCTTTAGTTATGAATGGACCATCCTTTACAACAACAGAAACACCAATCAACTTAGTTTCATATGTTTACAAAGAACTTGATAATGCATATAAGCATTTTGGAACAAGAATAAGAATTATTGGAAAAATTGAAAATAATGAAAACCGTAGTCAGACACCGACTGGAAGCGTAACTTATTATCAGGTTCCAGGAGCACAACCAGACAAAAACGTTAGCATTGGTGGTGGATCTGGAGGTTTGGCAGTTCTTCTTAATCCAGAAACAAACAATGGATATTATTTTGAAATTGTTGCATTAACAGAAGAAAATATAAGTTCATATTTAAGATTAGATAATCAAGGACAATCTGATATATCTATTAACAATATTGTATTTTATAAAATTAAGAAAGATTCATCAAGTAATGATGCAATTCCAGTAAAACTTTGGGGCGGATTATCAAAAATAATTGTTGATGATGGAAGGTTTACTGGACAATATAGAACAACAGCAGAAGAAAATCCAACAGTATATGATTTAGCAGTAGAGTATGAAGACATTGGAAAGATAAGAAGATTTTATTTATATATTAATAATAAATTAATTAAAATAGTTGATGACCCAGATCCACTACCAACATACAATAATATGGCTCCTTTTGTTCGTGGATCGTCCAGATGTATGTTTGAAAATATTTATGCTTTATCTGCAAACTATTCTCAAAACACAGTTTCAACAATTTCTGAAGTAATTCCAAAAGCATTTGGACAAACAGAAGAATTAGAAACATTTAATAAAAAAACTAACCTTTTTGGAGATAATGTAATAAATATTAATGAATCATTTAGACGATATGCTATGAGCGGTGTAGTTCAATCAACATATCTATCTGGTATAAGTTCTCAACAACCACCTAAGTACAACATGTATTTTGATGAGTTTGGAACAATTATGCGTGAATGTGCATATTTTGACGTAAAGTATGATCGTGCATACCCTGCCCTTTATGCACAATTATCACCAACCTTTAATAGAATTAAAGGATATACAGTTTCTGGTTTTTATGCAGATTCATATGGTGCAGAATTTTTAATTTTTAATTCTACAGATACAGCATTAAATTTAGACGAAACTACTGGTAATTATTTAAGAATTCAAGGAATAACATTTACACAAGATACAACACATGAATTAACAGTAGATAATTATTTTAAGAAAAAAAGCAATTTCGCTAGCCCAGAATTATCTGGCTCTTCACTAATTACATCTCCATTAGTAGAAAAACAGAAATTTGACAATATTAAATTAAGCAGAATGATTTATGGAAATAATGAATTTACATTAGAAACACCATATATTCAAACACAAGATGATGCAGAAAGTATAATGGGTTGGTTAATTGATAAACTAATGGAACCTAAAAAGTCTATTGGCATTAAGATGTTTGCAACTCCAATTATTCAATTAGGAGATATTGTAAATGTTAACTACAAAGATTCTAATAACATAGATTTAGTAACACCCTCAGATTCTAAGTTTGTAGTATATAATATTGACTATACAAGAAAGATAAATGGTCCAGACATGACTGTTTATTTGGCGGAGGTATAAAATGGGTGCTTGGGAAGATAAAGTATCACAGACAACACAAAAGGTTACACTTGCTGAAGCAAAAGCCCTTGGTTTTGAAAGTACAAAAGGAATTACAAAAAGTGGTGGTGTATATAATTTTGACACTTCTCTTGCTCCAGACAGAGGTGGCTTTCAGTCTGTTGGTGTAGCCAAACCTGGACAAGTACAAATGACTCCATATTATGGAGACGTAACTGGCGCCTATCGGTTAACTCAAGAACAGTTTGGTTCTGTATACAATCCAAATGATTTATCTGCAACTAGTGCAGGAATTCTTAAAATTATGTCTGAAAATGAAGCAAGAGCAGGAGGGGGAGGAAGTCCAATAGTTGTTTCTGGCGGTAGTTTAGGATCTGCATCAATTACAGCAACTCCTCCAGTACCAGAAATATTACCAGCAATGAGAATGTTTTCTGTAGAGGCTGCTCCAGTTAAAACGGCACCAATAGATACCGTCTTATTTGATGATGAAACAGTGCCAATAGAAGTAATGGCTGATTTAATATTTGAAAATATTGGCGGTCAAGAACTATTAAGTATAACAAGATCCGATATTGTTAATGGTCAAAAAATATCATATCAACCAATTAAAAATTTATCTGCAATACAACAACAGTATAATCCAAATAATATTCTTGGACTACAACAGACAGCAGACAAATACTTTGCTGGATTTTCAATAAAACTAGAAGATAAGATTCCAAATGAGGGTAATGGTCAGAATGGCGAAAATATCTACTTGGATGAATCAGGAGATCTAATAATTGAGTTTATTAATTTAAATAGTGATGAACAAATAGAAACACAAATAACCCTAGATGGTACAATATATGAAGCAGATCTTGGAGAATACGTATCATGATAACTAATACTGGCAAGAATATTATTGCTAAATACCTGCTTGGACAGGCTCCAGCCTATGCGTCATATTTAGCAGTTGGCTGTGGTGCTACACCATTAACAACTGGAGACCCACTAGGAAGTTATCTAACAAAAAAGAATTTAGATTTTGAAATGTTTCGTGTTCCAATATCATCAAGAGGCTTTATAAATGAAAACGGAATAGACAAAATTGTGTTAACTGCAGAGTTGCCAACAGAAGAAAGATATGAAATTTCTGAGGTTGGAATTTATTCAGCAGGTTCAAACCCTGCTGCTGGAGCATATGATAGTAAAACTGTTTTTGCTTTTACACAAACAGAAAATTGGCAACACCATACATTAAGTTCTGCAGTAGCCATTGATACATTTTTATCAGCACTTGATCAACCAGAAGATGATAATATTATTGCAATTGCTGATCCAGTTTTTCAAACAACATCAGACAATCCTATATTTTTTAAAACAAACAGAGCAGAAAGATATGAAAGGCCAAGATTTTTAAATAATGTAATTATGATTCAAGGGAATGATTCAGACATTACTATAGAAACAGATAGTGGTCCAGCACAAGATCACTTTGTAATTGAGGCGGGATCAAACCACATTCATTTGACTGGCGCAAGCGTTGACTTTACAAAGAATTCACCAATAGATGAATTAAGACTTGCATTTTCTTTAATTAATAAAGATGGAGATTCTGCAGTTGTTCCAGATGCTGTAAGGGTAATGATTGAATTTGCATCAACAGAAACAGAATCAGCAGAATATGCAAGATTTGAAGCAGAAGTATTAGATGACAGTAGTGGCGGAGCGTATGATTTTTCTACTGAAAGATATTTTGTTGTATCTAAACAGTTACAAGAATTATACACAAGCGCTAATTTTACATGGAATTCTGTAACTGTTGTAAAAATATATGCTTGTGTTGTTAAGGATGATCTGCCATCAGATGACTATTATATTGCATTAGATGCTCTAAGATTAGAGAATATTGCAACAGTAAATCCTCTTTATGGACTAACTGGATATTCAGTAATTCAGAATTCAGATGCATCTCCTATTATTAAAAGCCCAAATACTAGCAATTATATTGAATTTAGATTTTCAGTAGATGTATCTGGAGAAGCAGTATCGTAATGGTTGATCCAGGTATAAAAAAAATAAAGATTTCTCAAGAAAACTTGCCACCAATTAACTCAGAAATTGAGGGATATTCCGTTAGGTATAGAATTATTTCTGACGATAAAAACAGAACTTCTCAGTGGTCTCCAATAGTTCAGATTACCCCAGGGTATACTTACGATACTGGAGAAATAGTCTTTAATAAAAATGGAAGTATTGCACAACAGGCTTGGGATGCTGTCACAATTCTTAAAGATGGAAATGAAATTAGACAAGCACATGAATATGACATTTGGATAAAATGGGATAGAAGTGATAGTGGAGACTGGATTTATAAACAAAGAATTGATGGCACAAATGTTTCATTTCCAATACCATCAACTTATACAATTGGTGGAGTTGTTCAAGCGTCTCCACCAAACAGGCTTTCAACTGAAATTTATTTAAAAGGTAATCCCATATCACGAAATTCTACATTTTTGCTTGTTTATGAAGATGGTCCGCATACCGTCTAATGATATACTTAAATAGGAGGAAATAATGGCAAAAGTACCGCTACCAGAAAGAGGGCAACCTCTTGATGTTACATATATTTATTCGCTTGTTGACGCTGTAAATGATTTGTCTACTCAAATATCATCTGCAACATATAACTATACAACTATAGATACTGTTACAGCAGGCAAACAAAATACCAAAACTTCTGAAACAAGAATAATTGGCGCCTATGTTCCTATTTATAGCGACGCCACCGTAACTGCTGGAAACGAAAAAACCTTTACATATGACCTTAGTGATTTTAAATACCCTCCAATTGTTACAGCAACACCAGTTAATATTGGACAAACTCCAGCGGGACAAAACATTAGTGTTGTATTAAATACTATTACTACATCTAGAATTGAGGGTGCCGTAAGATTTGGAGCATCTGGTAATTTATCTCTAGCAGTAAATCTAATTATTGTTGGAATTCCAAACTAAGGATAAAAATGCTCTATTGCAAAAAATGCAATGGCAGACTATTTATTGATAGACAATATAGTAGTTTGCAACATATGGAAACTTATTGTATGGTCTGTGGATCAAGATCATTCTTTCATCCACCGACAGAAAGTGAAGAAGGAAGATGGTTACTAGCAAAGGAATTATTCAGGGCGAAATATACAATAACGCCACTGTAATTAAGGGTAATCAAAAAATATGGTTTCTTAATGGTGATTTAGTTAGACTTCATCATAGTTCAAGATCTACAGGACTTGTTTCTGTTTATAATATTACAAAAGATAGACTTGAAACCTGTCTTCGTTCTGACTTTAGAAAAAATAGAGAACGTGCATATACGGTAGCGGAGACTGCTAAATTAATTAATCGTCATAGAAAATATATGCCAAAGTTAATTAAAACTGGCATGATTCCTCCACCAGTTGGTGCAAAATTAAATGGAGAACGTGGCTTCAGAATTAGATCGTATTATTCAGAAAGCACAGTTAAGGAGATTCGTGCTATACTGGCTACTATACATATAGGACAACCAAGAAAAGATGGACTTATAACAAATAATATGACACCTACAAGCCAAGAATTGACAAGGCGCATGGGTGACGGTATACTTACATATACGAAGACAGAGGATGGCAGATTTATTCCTGTTTGGGCAGAGAATATTTAATATAAGAAACGGTGGGGTATGGAAGAAAATAACACAACAAAGGTATCAGCAACACTTGGATATACATTAAATCTAGGCAATTTTGAGTCATTAAGAGTTGATCTTGGTATTACAGATTATATGCGTCAAGGTGAAAACATTAAAGAGGCACAAGATCGTGTATATAAAACGGTTGAGACTCAACTTATTGAAAAAGTAAACGAAGCAAAGACACAGTTGGCTTCAAAGTAATATGGCAGAACGCAAAGACCGTATGGCTTTGCTAAGTAGGTATAATAAATTACATCTACAAAAGTATGAAGCCAAAAGCAACATGAATCTTAATGTTGAGCAATGGGCTGCAGATGCTCTTGTTGAGTCTTATGGAATAGGAATGTGCTATGACTTATTGGATTATTATTTTAATATTTCTGCTTCCCCTTCTTGGAATTACTTTGCATACAATGCGGAGAAAATATTGGAAGCAAAAATAGAAGTAGAGCAAGACCTTAAAGAAAGAAAAGAGAGAAGAAAATTAGCAAGAAGGTGGGTTAGTGAATAATACAGAGGCTAAACTAATTAGTGCAGTACTTAGCGACAAACAAATTCATGTTTTGCTGCAAGCCAATGTTGATAATCTTTTAAGAACTCATAATGATGTCTGGAACTTTATTAGATTATATTCAGAAAATAATCAAGTAGTTCCACCAGCATCTCTTGTAGTAGAAAAGTTTAGAGATTTTACACCAATAGAGGATGTTGGCACAACCAAGCATCATCTTGAAGAACTTCAAGCAGAATATTTAAATGATAGTCTTAAAGATATATTGCGTAACGCAGCATCTGAAGTACAGGTTGGCAATGGATCAAATGCACTTGAACAACTAATTACAAAAACATCAGAATTAAAAAAGAACACTGCTGCTATTAGAGATATTGAAGTTACAGATTTAGATTCGGCAGTTGCATATTTTGAAAATGTAAAAAAGATGCAAGATCTTGGACATATTGGAATTAAAACAGGATTGCCAGGGTTTGATAATTATCTTCCATCTGGAATTATGCCAGGACAACTTGGAGTCTTTCTTGCATATCCAGGTATTGGAAAGTCTTGGTTAGCCCTATACTTTGCCGTACAGGCTTGGAAACAAGGCCGTAGCCCACTTGTAATAAGTCTTGAAATGAGCGAAACAGAAGTTCGTAATCGTGTATTTGCAATTATGGGTGAAGGTCTATGGTCTCATCGCAAACTTAGTAATGGAGAAGTAGAAATTGACATGCTTAAAAAATGGCATGCTGAAAAATTAGCAGGTAAACCAGAATTTCATATCATATCAAATGATAATGGTGGAGATGTTACTCCTTCGGTCATACGTGGAAAGATTGATCAATATAGGCCAGACTTTGTTATTGTAGATTATTTACAACTTATGTCTCCAAATCAAAAGGCTGATAATGAAACGGTACGTATGAAAAACCTTTCACGAGAACTTAAACTAATGTCTATTAGTGAAGAAGTTCCTATTATTGCAATTTCTTCTGCTACGCCAGATGATGTTAAAGATCTTTCTACACCGCCAACTTTAGGACAAACTGCATGGTCAAGACAAATTGCTTACGATGCTGACTGGGTAATGGCTCTTGGTCGTGCTACTAATAGTGATATTATTGAATGTGTATTTAGAAAAAACAGAAATGGTTTTATGGGTGATTTCTTAGTTCAGGTAGATTTTGATAGAGGATATTATCGTTATAAGGATTTTGAAGATGATAAATAAAGACTCCTATACAGCAGAACAAGTTCGCCGTGTATTAACTGGAGCAGGAATTGATATTGAGGCAGAGTATGGAACTGACTATATTGTATTTTGTCCTTATCACAACAACAATAGAACGCCTGCTGGAGAAGTATCAAAAGAGCATGGAATGTTTTTTTGTTTTGGATGTCAAACTACAAAAACTTTAATTGAGTTTGTAATGTATACATCAAACAGAACATATTTTGAGGCAGTTAGATATATAAAAAGCAAAGAACAAGACACAAACATTGAAGATTCTGTTAATAAGGCATTAGTTAATAAACCAGAGTTTATTCAATATGATGAATTATTAATTAAACGACTAAATAATCAAGCATTAGAATCTCCAAGGGCAGTTAGATATTTTGAAGGAAGAAAAATTACTCAAGACTCAGTAATTAAGTTTAGCCTTGGATATTCAGAAAAGCAAGACTCAGTTACAATTCCAGTTCATTCTCCAGATGGTATGTGCATAGGCTTTGTTGCTAGGACAGTTGAAGGAAAAGAATTTAAAAATACTCCTGGACTTCCAAAAGGAAAAATTTTGTTTAATTTACATAGAATAAAAACTTCAAGTATTGTCTATGTAGTAGAGTCTTCTTTTGATGCTATTAGATTAGACCAAGTAGGATTCCCTGCCGTTGCTACGTTGGGGGCTAATGTTTCTGCAGCACAAATAAGGCTATTAGAAAAATATTTTAACAGTATTGTTTTAATAGCAGATAATGATGATGCAGGAATGATAATGAGAGACAAGTTAATTGAAAAACTTGGACCCGTTGTTACATCTGTATATATAGATAAAAAATATAAAGATATAGGCGATATGGACGATGATGCAATTAAAAAACTGGAGTTTCAGTTTGACAATTCTATCATTGGCATGCTAAAATAAATAGAAGAACACAAGGAGAAAAAATAATATGACTATAGTAAAGGGACTAAAAAACATTAACGCCCTAGTTGACAAACCAAAATATGATGAAAACTCACCAAAGGTAAGATGGTTAAAACTTGCCGATGGACAATCTGCAAAAATTAGATTCGTTGAGGAACTTGACGAAGACTCTGCAAACTATAATTCTGAAAGAGGATTAGCGCTTGTTGTAAAAGAACACGTAAATCCAAAAGACTACAAGCGCAAGGCTGTAGATACAATGGAATCAGAAGGCCGTGACTGGGCTGAAGAAATGCATCGCAAAGATCCAAAGGCTGGGTGGAGAGCACGTCTTCGTTTTTATT
>JACCDW011442764.1_pt1 | contig 10160 bp, 8 predicted proteins | sample 7449781 | NCBI WGS metagenome assembly JACCDW01 (sample SAMN15323449, study PRJNA562643) | freshwater metagenome | isolation source: river surface water | place: USA:Blue River Watershed | collected 2017-08-18 | reverse complement strand
CGCTGCTCCTGTGATTGCCCGCATTGCCAAAGAAATGGGCATTTTGACGGTGGGCGTGGTCACCAAGCCGTTTGAGTTTGAAGGCGGCCGCCGCATGTCCAACGCTGATTTGGGCATGCAGGAACTCGAAGCCAATGTGGATTCGCTGATCGTCGTCTTGAACGAAAAGCTGCTGGAATTGCCCGGCGGCGAAGACATGACCCAAGACGAGGCTTTTGCCCATGCCAACGACGTGTTGAAAAACGCCGTGGGCGGCATTGCCGAGATCATCAATGTGCCTGGCCATGTGAACGTTGACTTTGAAGACGTGCGCACCGTGATGGGCGAGCCCGGGAAAGCCATGATGGGCACAGCCGCTGCCAGCGGTCCTGACCGCGCACGCATCGCCGCCGAGCAAGCTGTTGCTTGTCCTTTGCTCGAAGGTGTGGACTTGTCGGGTGCCAAGGGTGTGCTGGTGTTGATCAGTGCAGCCAAGGGTTCTTTGAAACTGTCTGAATCCAAGCAAGCGATGAACACCATCCGTGCTTACGCTTCGGAGAACGCCCATGTGATTTACGGTACCGCCTACGATGAAAGCTTGGGCGACGAGATCCGCGTGACTGTGGTGGCCACCGGCTTGTCCAAAGCCGGTGCACGCCGCACCGCTCCTCCTTTGCAAGTGCTGCGCACCGGTACCGACAACGTGCCTTTCACCATGGGCGGTCAGGATGCTGTGGCCAATTCATTGCACAGCGCTGCACCTTCGGCCACCAACGGCATGAACACACCAGCCATCTGGCGCAGCAACCGCACCCATGCGGCAGCCCGTGTGGACGGCATGGCCAATGCGGGCATGGACGACATCGAGATTCCCGCTTTCTTGCGCAAGCAAGCAGACTGATCTGCGGATCTGACGGTTATTTCTGGTGCTTTGGGGTCAGACGGGCGCACGCCTGTCTGACCCCTTTTTGCGTGCACATACAGCTAGAACGCACAGTGGCGCGACCTGTACCGTCGGACTTGTCGCCACTTTGCGCCTATTCCTTTCCCGCCCCCTTGGATTTCTCGCCAATTAAAATACTGTCATGCTCGCACAACGCACCCTCAAAACCTTGACCAAAGCCGTCGGCGTCGGCTTGCACAGCGGCCAGCGTGTCGAGTTGACCCTGCGTCCCGCAGCCCCGGACACGGGCATTGTGTTTCGCCGAATTGATCTGCCGGAGCCGGTCGACATCGCTGTGAACGCTGAGGCGGTGACCGATACCCGGCTGGCTTCCACGATTTCGGTGGGGCAGGCCAAGGTGTTGACGGTCGAGCACCTGATGTCGGCCTGTGCCGGCTTGGGGATCGACAACCTTTACGTCGACATCACCGCCGAAGAGGTGCCTATTCTCGACGGCTCGGCTTCGTCTTTTGTGTTCTTGCTCCAAAGTGCGGGGGTGGTCGAGCAGCAAATGCCCAAGCGCTTTGTGCGCGTGCTCAAACCGGTAGAAGTGTCCGACGGCGAGGGTGAGAACATCAAATGGGCGCGTTTGACGCCTTACCACGGCTACAAGCTGAGCTTTGAGATCGATTTCCGGCATCCCGCGGTGGACTCGACCGGGCAGCAAGTGGTGTTTGACATGTCGGAGGGCGTGTATGCCCGTGACATCGCCCGCGCCCGGACCTTTGGCTTTACCAAAGATGTGGAAATGCTGCGCGCCAACGGACTGGCTTTGGGGGGCGGCTTGGACAACGCGATCGTGATGGACGATTACCGCGTGCTCAATTCGGACGGGCTGCGCTACGACGACGAATTCGTTAAACACAAAATTCTGGATGCGATGGGTGATTTGTACATTTTGGGCAAGCCACTTTTAGCCGCCTACAGTGCTTTTCGTTCAGGCCATGCCATGAACAACCGATTACTGCGTGAGTTGTTGTCACGCCCTGATGCTTACGAGGTGGTGACTTTTGACAAAGCCGCCGAGGCACCCCGCGGCTTTGCCACCTTGCAGCCCGCCTGGTGATGGCTCACACGACGCATCTGCTGTATTTACACGGTTTCCGTTCTTCGCCTCAGTCGGTCAAGGCCCGAAAGATGGCCGAAATCGTGCAAAGCCAACACCCGAGTGTGATTTGGTGGTGTCCCTCTTTACCAGCCTCTCCCAAACAGGCCATCGAGATGGTGTTGCAAGGCGTATCAACTTGGCCCAGAGACCGGATGGCCATCGTCGGGTCTTCATTGGGGGGCTTTTATGCAGCCTGGCTGGCCCGGCAATTGGATTGCCTGGCCGTTTTGCTCAATCCAGCTGTGTATCCCGCTCGAGATTTGGCACGCTACATCGGTGAACATCCGGCGTGGCATGACCCCGAGCAGAAAATCTTCTTTGATGCGGCGTATGTGCAGGAACTGGCCGAAATGGAAGCACAAACGGCACAGGCAAAGGTCCGAACATTGGCCGTGGTCGCCAAAGGCGACGAGGTGCTGGATTGGCGAGAAATGCTGGCCGCGCATCAAACTGGGCGGGTTCGCCTGGTCGAAGGCAGTGACCACGCGCTCAGTGATTTCGAGGATTACTTGCCCGAAATCCTGGAATTTCTGCATTTGACTTGAACCCTGGGCCCGGCAGGGCGGTACCGCATGGGAAAATCGGTCCATGTACGCATTATTTGAAGAAGCCGGCAAATTCATGGCCGGACGCATCCTGTCTGAGGCTGAAGCCTCTGCTCAGGTGGAACTCGACTCGGGCAAACGGGTCAAAGTCAAAGCTGCAGCCATGCTGCTGAAGTTTGAAAAACCAGCCCCTGCCAGCTTGTTGAGCGAAGCCGCAGCTTTGAGCCAAAGCATTGAGCTGGAACTGGCCTACGAATTCGCTTCGGATGAAGAATTCGGCTTTGCCGATCTTGCCAAAGACTATTTCAGTGACGGGGCCAGCACCGTGCAACAGGTGGCGGCATTGCTGCGCTTGCATGAGGCGCCGCATTATTTCCGCCGTGGTGGCAAAGGTCGCTACCGCAAAGCGCCAGCCGAAATCGTGCAACAGGCGCTGATTGCCATTGAAAAGAAAAAGCAGGTTCAGGCGCAGATCGAAGCTTGGTCGGCCGAGTTGGTTGAAGGCGTTTGCCCAGACCCGATTCGGGAGCAGTTGTACAAAATTTTGTTCCGCCCAGACAAAAATACCCCCGAGTACAAAGCGGTGGTCGAGGCCAGTAAGTCCAGCCAGACCGCGCCTTTGGCGCTGTTGCAAAACGCAGGGGCCATTGCATCGGCCTGGGATTTTCATTGGCAGCGCTTTTTGTTCGACCTGTTCCCGAAAGGCACGGGTTTCCCTGCTTTACAAGCCCCAGCCATCACCGACGAGTTGCCTTTAGCCCCGGTGCAGGCTTTTTCGATTGACGATTCGCACACCACTGAAATTGATGACGCCTTGTCGCTGCAAGGCTTGGGCAGCGGCACGGTCACGGTGGGCATCCACATTGCGGCACCGGGATTGGCGCTGACGCCGGGCAGCTCGATTGACCAGTTGGGGCGTCAGCGCTTGTCGACGGTCTATATGCCGGGCTACAAGATCACCATGTTGCCCGACAGCGTGGTGCAGGCCTACACCCTGATCGAAGGTCGTGATTGCCCGGCCGTGTCCTTGTATGTGACCTTCAGTGAAGACACGCTGGAGGTGCAAAAAACCGAAACCAAGCTGGAGCGCGTGCCGATTCTGGTCAACTTGCGGCATGACCAACTGGACGACCGCATCACCCGAGAATGGCTCGAAGGCGAAGACCCGAGCGACCATGCCGATGTGCCGGTCAGCCGTGCCACGCTCGGTTTCTTCTGGCGTTTGGCGCAAACCCTCAAGGCTCGGCGCGAGGTGGTGCGCGGCAAGCCCGAAAGCTTCAACCGTCCTGACTACAGTTTCAAGCTCGATCGTGCCCACAATGACACGCCGCCCACAGGCGAGGAAACTGTCCTGATCGGCACCCGCAAGCGCGGTGCCCCACTCGACTTGATGGTGGCCGAGGCCATGATTTTGGCCAACAGCACATGGGGCCAGTGGATGGCCAGCTTCGGTGTGCCCGGCATTTACCGCAGCCAGGCCAGCATGGCCCCCGGCGTCAAGGTGCGCATGGGCACCAAAGCGTTGCCGCATGCGGGCATTGGCGTGCCCAGTTACGCCTGGAGCACATCGCCCCTGCGACGCTACACCGACCTGGTCAACCAGTGGCAAATCATCGCGTGCGCGCGCCATGGTGCAACCGCCGCCTTGGCCGCTCCCTTCAAGCCCAAAGATGCCGAGTTGTTCTCCATCATCAGCGGTTTTGATTCGGCCTATAGCGCCTACAACAGTGTGCAGTCCAGCATGGAGCGTTATTGGACGCTGCGCCATGTGCAGCAGCAAGGCATCGAGGAGTTGGAGGCCAGCTTGGTCAAGGAGATGGGCGGCGGCGTTTGGCTGGTGCGAGCCGACACTTTGCCCTTGATGTTCAGCGTCATGGGGGCTCAAGGCTTGACGCGCGGGGCACGTGTGCGCGTCAAACTGGGCGATGTCGATTTGATGGCGCTCGATGTGCATGGCACGGTGACTGCGCATCTGGACGCCCCGGTGACGACAGCCGATCAGGAAGCCGATGAGGCCGAAGAAGATGAAACGCTCGCGGCCGGCCCGCTCACGATTGCTGTCGACTTGAATGACAGCACGCAAAGCGATGGCTCTTGAAGGCGATCGGCCTTCTGTTGCGGGCTGGTCTGCCCGCCTGGGCCTGTCGTTCAGGCGTCACACTTTGTTCTGGGCCTTGGGGTTTTCTGTGGCCCTGCATGCGGCCTTGATCGCTTGGCGTTTTGCAGACCCCGAAAGCTTCCACCGTGCGTTTGAGGACACCTCGCTCGAGGTGATCTTGGTCAACGCTCGCAGCGATACAGCGCCGGAGCGTGCTGAGGCATGGGCCCAAGTTCGATTGGCGGGCGGTGGCGATACGACGCAGGCACAACGCGCCAGCTCGCCCTTGCCACCTTCGGTGCACAACGAGTCAGGTACGGACATCAGCGCCATGCAGCAGCAGATAGACGCTCTCAAGTTGCAGCAAATGCGTTTGCTGACCCAGCTTCAGCAGGAGCTGTCGGCATTGGCGCAAGACCACGAGGGTGACAAGGCCCACGCACCCGATCGCCAGGCTCGGCAAGAGCGCCAGCAGCAGTTGACGCGGCAATTGGCCCAGATTGAGGAGCGGGTGCAAAAAAATCAGGGTGCCCCCCGAAAACGTTACATCGGTCCGGCTACGCGAGAAGCCGTCTATGCCCTTTATTACGACAAATTGAGGCGAACTATCGAGACGCGTGGGACGCTCAATTTCCCACAGGTGAATGGGCAAAAACTCTATGGCCAACTCACCATGGTGATCACCGTCGATGGCTTGGGGCGCCTCGTTCAGACCGAGGTGGCCAAGCCTTCCGGCCAGCCATTGCTGGACCAGCGTGCGGTGGCGATTGTGCGCAGTGCCGCACCTTTTGACGCGTTCAGCGCTAACATGCGCCGGCAAGCCGATCAGATGGTGGTGGTCACGCGCTTTCAGTTTTCCAAGGATGGCACCTTGGAAACGCGCATGCTGGCCACAGAGCCCACGCGGCACTGACCGCACTAAAGGATATTGATGCGCGCATTGGGTCGTTGGTTTTTGCTGGTTTTGATGGCCTTGTTGGGCTTGCAGCTGTTTTTCGTGTTGCGCACGGCCAGCATGGCCCTCATCGCACCTCAATCCACCAGTTTCGAGCGTTCACAGATCTGGCAGATCGTGACCCGGCAAGGGCAGCTGCCTTGGCGTCAGGAGTGGGTTGCGCGTCAAAACATCTCTGCCAGTCTGCAACGGGCGGTCATTGCTTCTGAAGACGGCGCATTCACCCAACACAACGGTATTTGGTGGGACTCCCTGGAAAAGGCTTGGGAGAAAAATGCCAAGGCCAAAGCCGCGGCCGAACAGCGTGCCCAGCGTCGGCCCGATGCAAAGGCACCCAATGTGAAAATCGTGGGCGGCTCCACCATCACACAACAGTTGGCTAAAAATCTTTTCTTGTCCGGTGAACGCACCTTGTTTCGCAAGGGGCAAGAAATGCTGATCACTTTGACCTTGGAGACCTTCTTGTCCAAGCAGAGAATCTTGGAGATTTACCTCAACAGTGTGGAATGGGGGGAAGGGGTGTTTGGTGCCGAGGCGGCTGCCCAGCATTACTTCAGGAAAAGCGCCGCCCACCTGAACGATTGGGAAGCAGCTCGCTTGGCGGTCATGTTGCCTCGCCCACGCTATTTTGAACAACGTGCGCAATCGACCTATTTGGCCCATCGCGCTGAAATCATCCTGGCCCGCATGGGCGACGTGGTGCTGCCATGAGCACGTTGACCAGGGCTGTGCCCCAAACCGTGCGGATCTTGGGGATTGACCCGGGTTTGCAAACCACGGGCTTCGGGGTCGTGGACATGACCGGTTCGCGCCTGCAGTACGTGGCGAGTGGCGTGATCGAGACCACCCGTGAAGAAATGGGCAACTTACCGGCTCGGTTGAAGGTGATTTACGACGGCATTCGCGAAATCAATGCCCGTTACCAGCCCGATGTGGCCTCGGTCGAAATTGTGTTCGTCAACATCAACCCGCAAGCCACTCTTTTGTTGGGACAGGCTCGCGGTTGCTGCGTGACTGCACTGGTGTCGTGCGATTTGCCGGTGGCCGAGTACACCGCTTTGCAAATGAAGCAGTCGGTGACTGGCCATGGGCGCGCCGCGAAGTCGCAGGTTCAGGAAATGGTCAAACGCTTGCTCCAGCTGCCCGTGGTTCCACGCCAAGATGCTGCAGACGCATTGGGCATGGCCATCACGCATGCCCATGCCAGCCCCTCCATGAACAAGTTGGCCGCCCAAGGGGCGCTCAACCGCAAAACTCACGGCATGTTCCGCAGCGGCCGAAGCCACTGACGGCGTCGATGCACGTCCACCATTCAGCCTGAGATAATCTGCGCCATGGTTTCAGTCATTCAAAAACCGACGCTGTTTCAGCATGTGCGGTATCTGCTCAAAGGTTTCGACGGCCCTTTGGCGTTTGCCGTGTTCATGCTCGCCTGTGCAGGCTTGTTGATCATGTTTTCTGCTGGCTATGACCATGGCACCCGGTTTGTAGACCACGGTCGGAACATGTTGCTGGCCGGAGCCATCATGTTTGTGGTGGCTCAGGTACCGCCGCAAAAACTCATGGCTTGGGCGGTGCCCGTCTACACCTTGGGGGTGGTGCTGCTCATCGCTGTGGCACTGTTTGGAATCACTAAAAAAGGGGCTCGTCGCTGGGTTAATTTGGGCGTAGTGATCCAGCCGAGTGAAATCTTGAAAATTGCGCTTCCACTGATGTTGGCCGCATGGTTTCAAAAACGGGAAGGCCAACTTCGACCGTTTGACTTTGCCGTGGCTTTGCTCATTCTGGGCGTGCCGGTGGGCTTGATCATGAAGCAGCCTGATTTGGGAACTTCATTGCTCGTGCTGGCTGCTGGCCTGGCCGTGATTTTTTTCGCAGGCCTCAAATGGCGCTGGATTTTGCCGCCTGTTGTTTTGGGGCTTGTCGGGGTGGTGGTGCTGGTGATCATGGAGCCCACCTTGTGTGCCGATGGCGTGGACTGGCGTGTCTTGCACGAATACCAGCGGCAACGTGTTTGCACTTTGCTGGATCCGGCACGTGACCCCTTGGGCAAAGGCTTTCACATTATTCAGGGCATGATCGCCATAGGCTCGGGTGGCTTTTGGGGCAAGGGTTTCATGCAAGGCACGCAAACTCACCTGGAGTTCATTCCCGAGCGCACAACCGACTTCATTTTTGCGGCATACGGTGAAGAGTTCGGGTTTGTGGGCGGCTTGTTCCTGATTTTTTGGTTTTTCTTTCTGGTCTACCGCGCCTTGGTGATTGCGGCCGATGCGCCCACCTTGTTCAGTCGTTTGCTGGCGGGCAGCATGGCCATGATTTTCTTCACTTACGCTTTTGTGAACATGGGCATGGTCAGCGGCATCTTGCCCGTGGTCGGGGTGCCGCTGCCCTTCATCAGCTACGGCGGCACGGCCATGGTGACCTTGGGGCTGGCGCTGGGCATTCTCATGTCGATTGCCAAAGCCAAGCAGCTGGTGCAAACATGAGCCCTTTGTCCCCCGTCGCCGTCGTGGGTGCCGGCAACATGGGTGGCGGCATGCTCAAGCGTTTGCGCCAACTCGGATGGACATTGGGGGTCTATGACTCAGACCCTGAGGCTCAGCGTGTTGCGGTTTCACGGGGTGCACTGTCTTGCAGCTCTGCGATGCAGGCGGCGCAACATTTGTGCGATACGGGGGTCTTGCTGGTGGCTGTGGTGGATGCCGCTCAAACAGAGTCGGTCCTCTGGGGGGACTGCGGTGCTGCCCATGCCATGACGGCGGGGCAGACCGTCATGTTGTGTCCAACTTTGGGGCCTGCCACGGTGCAAAACCAAGCGGAACGGCTGGCGCTAAGAGGGATCGATTTGATTGATGCGCCCATGTCAGGTGGACCATTGCGCGCTCAAGACGGCAGCATGAGCTTGATGGTGGCGTGTTCAGAGCCTGTGTGGCAGCGCAGCCAAGGGTTGCTCAACGCATTGAGTCAGCGGGTTTTTCGTGTCGGTACACGTCCAGGCGATGGGGCTCGCACCAAGCTGGTGAACAATCTGCTGGCAGCGGTGAATTTGGTGGGGGCGGCCGAAGCGATGGCGCTGGCTGAACGCTTGGGCCTGAATCCAGCGGGCACTTTGTCGGTGATTGAGGCGTCCAGCGGACAAAGCTGGATCGGCTCAGACCGAATGCGCCGTGCTTTGGCGGATGACTTTGAACCCCGCGCCCATGTCAGCTTGCTGGCCAAAGACACGGGCTTGGCCGTGCAAGCGGCTGAGGAAGTTGCTTTTGATCCATTGCTGGGACGTTTGGCCAGGGATTTGTTTGCCCAAGCCCTTGGCCAAGGGTGGGCCGAATTGGATGACGCAGCTTTGCTCAAACTCATGCGCCAGCGCTGAATCTTTCAAGCGCTGTCCGTGGTGGCCGTGCGGTTCTGCGGGCACACAGTCCCTGGGCGGCAAGGATGTCGATCAGTGCCTACAATGACCCCATGATTTCTCGCGAACCTACCCTTGAACGTTTGGCCACGGCCAAAACCCTGCTGTTAGACCCGTTTGGGTTGAACGAAACCCACCTGACGCAAGCCCTGAATGCCATCAAGGCCCATGCTGTCGACGACGCTGACCTGTATTTCCAGTACACACGCTCCGAAGGCTGGAGCTTGGAAGAGGGTATCGTCAAGACCGGCAGCTTCAGCATCGACCAAGGTGTGGGCGTGCGGGCTGTGTCGGGCGAAAAAACCGCCTTTGCTTACTCGGACGACATCTCTGAAGCCTCGTTGATGGACGCAGCCATGACGGTGCGCTCCATTGGCGCTGCGGCGCAAAACAAACGCATCAAGGTGCCTGCGCGCAAGATTTCGGCCAGCCGCTCGCTGTATCCCTCGCTGGACCCGATGTCCACATTGGACAGCACGGCCAAAGTGGACTTGCTCGGCCGTGTCGAGAAAATCGCCCGTGCTAAAGACCCGCGTGTGGTGCAAGTCATGGCCGGTTTGGCCACCGAATACGACGTGGTCATGGTCGCCCGCGCCGATGGCACCTTGGCCGCCGATGTGCGCCCCTTGATCCGCCTGTCGGTCACGGTGATCGCCGAGCAAAACGGCCGCCGCGAAGTGGGTAGCTCTGGCGGCGGTGGCCGCTTTGGCCTGGCCTATTTTGACGATGGCATGGTCGAGAGTTACGTGCAAGAAGCTGTGTCGGCCGCGCTCATCAACCTCGAAGCCCGCCCCGCGCCTGCAGGTGAGATGACGGTGGTGCTGGGCAATGGTTGGCCCGGTGTGTTGCTGCACGAAGCTGTGGGCCACGGCCTGGAAGGCGACTTCAACCGCAAGGGCTCCAGTGCCTTCAGCGGCCGCATTGGTCAGCGTGTGGCGGCCAAAGGCGTCACTGTGCTTGACGATGGCACCATGGCTGACCGCCGTGGCTCGCTGAACGTGGACGACGAAGGCCATGCCAGCCAGAAGAATGTGCTGATCGAAGACGGCATCCTGCGTGGTTACATCCAGGACGCGATGAACGCCCGCCTGATGGGCGTCAAGCCCACGGGCAATGGTCG
>JACCDW010337292.1_pt1 | contig 10161 bp, 8 predicted proteins | sample 7449781 | NCBI WGS metagenome assembly JACCDW01 (sample SAMN15323449, study PRJNA562643) | freshwater metagenome | isolation source: river surface water | place: USA:Blue River Watershed | collected 2017-08-18 | reverse complement strand
AGCACATTGAAACAGTTGCAGAAGAAATATAAGCAACTGCGCGTGATTAGTCATCAACAAAGCTGTGGACAAAGTACGGCAGTGCGCACAGGGGTGAAGTTCGCTCGTTATGACTGGGTGGCAACTTTAGATGGTGATGGACAGAATAACCCTGCAGATATTCCCAAATTGATTTACGCTGTATCAGAGGGGGTGGAATTGGTAGGTGGCAATCGTAGGCTAAGTCGTCGTGATACCTTTATCAAGCGCATATCCTCAGTAATCGCCAATACCGTACGTTCCTCAATGTTGCGCGATGACACCCCCGATACAGGTTGTGGGCTTAAATTATTTCAGCGCGAGGCGTTTTTAGATTTACCTTATTTCGATCATATGCATCGATTTTTACCAGCCCTCATTAAACGTCGTGGCGGAAAAATTGTTTCAGTCCATGTGCAGCATCGTAATCGCGAATATGGAAAATCTAATTATGGTACTTTGGACAGATTGATAGTCGGCATTGTTGATTTATTTGGTGTTGCTTGGCTTCAGCGCCGTGCAAAATTACCAAGGGCTTCAGAGGAATAAATGTGGATAATGGTATAGGTTTTTTTCTTGGTCATATCTTAGAGTCTTTGCTAAATTACATCCAAGGAATGAGCAATGCCGATGTGCTATGGCTGGTAATCGGCCTGCTAGGCCAGTGTCTGTTTATGATGCGCTTTATTGTGCAATGGATACACAGTGAACGACATCAGAAAAGTTTGATTCCAGTCAGCTTTTGGTATCTGAGTTTGGCTGGTGGTTTAATTGTCTTGGCTTACGGTATCCATAAGTTAGATCCCGTCATTATTCTTGGGCAACTGCCTGGTACGATTGTGTACATCAGAAATCTAATTTTTATTCGGCGTAATGGGAAGTCTTAGATGAGACATGCTTTTAACTACTGGATACTAACGATAATCAGTATGCTTTTTTTTACTTGGGCTTTTCCAAGTACAATAATACAGTCTGAAAAAACAGTATTGTTTATATCTTTTCACTGCCTAGCATGGATCTTCTATAGCTCTTTTTATGCTTTCGTAGGTTGCTTGCCTCTTTTTGTAACTGCCAAAATAGCGCCAAAAAAAACAAAGTTGCACGCCATAGCTGGCATTATCTTTACTTCTGTAGCTTTAATTTTTGTAAAGTCCGATAGTGTTGTATACGATTTATATGGATTCCATCTAAATGGATTTGTGTGGAATCTTGTAACAACTCCTGGAGGTATCAGTTCTCTTGGCGCAGACAATGATGCATATTTTTTCGCAGCCATTCTAATAGTTGCAATTGTTTTAGTGCAGGCATTTTATTATTACCTTGTTTACTTTGCACAAAAAATATATTTTTCACCCACATCAATAAAAATCTTTGTATTAATTGTTGGCATAACATTTTTCAGCCAAGCAGTTTTATATGGAATAAATGACGCAAAGGGTGGTGGTGGTATTGTTGATACTGCATACGTTTATCCCTATTATAAAAGAGTTCGATTTAGACATCTCGGATCTTTTTTTGGAATCGAACGTATTAGGAAAGATGACACTACCAAATTGACTCTTGATGGGGCCAGACTCAATTACCCTCTCTCGACTCTTCATTATGACAAAATCAACTCTCCGCCTAATATTATAATTCTAGTGGCTGAGTCTCTGCGTTGGGACAGAATGACTCCGGAAATAATGCCTAATACATGGGCATTAGGAAACAAAGGCCAAAATTTTAAATATCATTACTCAAGTGGCAATGGTACAAGAGAGGGAATGTTTGGAATATTTTACGGTTTATACGGAGCTTATTGGAATAGTTTTCTTAACGCCCAAAAATCACCTATCTTAGTTGACAGACTTCAGAGTCTAGATTACCAGCTAGATATTAGAACTAGTGCAAAATTTAGCTATCCAGAATTTAACAAAACCATATTTTCAAAAGTAAGTCTGGATAAGCTTCATGAAGAGGCCTCATCCAAAAAGCCATGGGAGAGAGATAGAGATAACATTTCCGAGATGATAAATAATATTAAATATCGTGATTCATCCAGACCCTATTTTGGCTTCATGTTTTTTGAGTCTACTCATGCGAGATATGATTTTCCTGCCGAGGCAGTCATAGCCAAACCTTATTTGAATAATTTGAATTACATGAGTATGAGTAGGAAATCACTAGCAAAAGAAATTGTGCCACTGAGAAACCGATATACTAATTCGGCGCACTGGGTAGATAAACAATTGGGAAGACTTATTCAAACGCTTGATGCGGAAGGGTTGATGAGTAATACAATTATTATTATAACTGGGGATCATGGTGAAGAATTTATGGAAAAAGGCTTCTGGGGACATAACTCCAGCTTTGTTGAAGAACAAACGCATACGCCATTGGTAACATGGTTTCCAAATAAAAAACATCAGGAAATTGATTATCTTACTAACCATGTAGATATTGCAGTTACTTTGAATCAATCTATTGGATTAACAAATAATTCTGAAGACTATTCATTAGGAAAAAATCTTTTTAATCCAAATAATAGAAATTATGTTGTTAGTAGTGACTGGAGGTCAATTGGGATAAAAAGTGATGAATTTAAATATCGTATTCCTTATATCAGTCACGGTATTGATAATTGGCATCCAACCACAACAAATGATGGTGTTTTAGAAAAAAATAAGGAAGCAGAGATAGTTCTAAAAAATAAAGAACTTATTCTGGATGCTGTTATGAATACAAAGAAATTTCTTGATGCAAATAAACACTTAAAGAAGCTCGATAAATGAAAGTATTAGTAACAGGCGCAGCTGGTTTTATTGGACACAATGTGACGATTCGATTGTTGTCTCGTGGAGATTTTGTAGTTGGAGTTGATAATTTAAATGATTATTATGACCCATCATTAAAACTAGCTCGATTAGACAATATTGCTAAGCATGCCAATGCTGCTAATTTTTGTTTTATAAAACTAGATTTATCTGATGTTGAGTCAACTGCAAGACTATTTAAACTAGAAAAGTTTGATATGGTTGTAAATCTTGCTGCCCAAGCTGGTGTTCGCTATTCACTAGAAAACCCTAACGCTTATGTGCAAAGTAATCTGGTTGGTTTCACCAATGTGCTTGAGGGATGTCGCCATAATGAAATTAAACATTTGGTATATGCCAGCTCATCAAGCGTTTATGGAGGAAATACAAAAATGCCATTCAGTGAGAGTGACTCAGTGGACAGGCCAGTTAGCTTGTATGCTGCAACCAAAAGGGCAAATGAACTTATGGCCTACACTTATAGCCATTTATATGAATTGCCAACAACCGGTTTAAGATTCTTTACAGTTTATGGACCATGGGGCCGCCCAGATATGTTTCCATTTTTGTTAGCTGACTCGATTCTTAAAGGTGCGGAGATTCAAATTTTTAATCAAGGCGACATGATGAGAGATTTTACCTATATTGATGATGTTGCTGAGTCTTTATTGAGAGTTCTCGACAAACCTGACATACTCAAAAAAGACACTAAAGTGCCTTACCGTATTTTCAATATAGGTAAAAGTCAGCCAGAAAAATTGATGGATTTTATTGAGATCATGGAAAAGCTGTTTGGTAAGGTTGTAAATAAACAATTCTTACCTATGCAGTCAGGCGATGTAAAAGCCACTTACGCAGATGTTTCTGCATTTCAAGAGTGTTACGGATATAAGCCAACCATAAGCCTTACCGATGGATTATCCCTTTTTGTTGAATGGTATAAGATGTATTACAAAGAGAATTAGATTCAGTAGTGACTTACTCAATTTTAATTCAATATAAATATTCGTATGAAAATTAATGGATACAATTTAGTTATCTTCGATTGCGATGGAGTAATACTAAACTCAAATAGAATTAAGACAAATGCTTTTTATGAAACTGCATTATCTTTTGGCGCTAATGAAGAGCAGGCAATGGCATTGTCTGAATATCATACTATGTTCGGAGGTGTTTCAAGATACAAAAAATTTGAATTTTTTTTAACTAATATTATGGGGATTAATGCATCGGTTAATTTAATTGATAAACTTTCATCAAACTTTTCAAAAAAAATAAAAGACGATTTATTAAAATGTGAAATTTCCCCTTTTTTATTATCATTACGAAGAAAAAATACTGATGCAAATTGGATGATTGTCTCTGGAGGTAATCAGGAAGAGTTGCGGCAACTATTTGAATCTCTTGGAATAGCCATTTTATTTAATGCGGGAATTTTTGGTAGTCCAGATAGTAAAGAGGTTATTATGCTAAGAGAACTAAAAAATCAAAGTCCTGAGTCCATTTTGTATATTGGTGATAGCATTTATGATCACAAAGTTTCAATCATGATGGGAATAGATTTTGTATTTTTAAGTGAATGGACTGAAGCTAAAAATTGGGAAGAATACTGCCAGAAGAACTCAGTTGAATACCTAGAAAATTTAGGTTGTTTAATCTAAAGGTTTCAAGTCTAGATTTACGGATTAATCATTTGCAGGGGAAGTGATTAGAATTGGCTATTGTTTACTATACAAAAATGTTTCAGGCTGTACCCTCCCTTTTCCCGATTTATGAAAAATTAGGTGGTACATTCGTTGTTCCTAGAAACTCAACAGTAAGAGCTATTAGGAGTGTCTACAAGGATGTTTCTATAGTGGGAGGTATTAACCTAACACCATTTGTAAACCCATCTTATAAAATCTTGGAGAAAGCTGATTTGATAATCACTGGGGCTCCTTATAAAAATGTATTAAGGCCATTTCATGGAAAAAAATATATGGTTTTTCATGGCACATATGCTTATATGGGTTTGACGGAATATAAAAGAATATCTCATTTTGACCTTATATGTGCGATTGGCCCTAGAATGATGGATGCTTTAAAGGCCGCAGGTGCAGGAGATAAAGTAATAGTTTCTGGGTATCTTCCCTTTATAAATTTTCCCTCAAGGGACAAAGTTAACAAAGAAAATTTTCTAAATCTACTTCGCTTAGATAAATCAAAAAAAACAATAGCTTACTTACCATGGGGAGATCCATATGGTTCTTGGAATCTATTTGCAAGAAAACTTATTGAGGAAACACCATCTTCATTTAACTTGATTTTGCGACCTCATCCTAGTCAGGGATTAAGTATGAGGTTTAGTGATCTCTTAGAGTTTATGCATATTAAAAAATTAGTAAGTCGTAGAGAGAATACTTTTTTAGATTTATCAACCCAGAGTCTCTCATCAATTTATGCGAATGTTGATATGATTATTTCTGACGGCACATCTCCAGCAGAGGAATCTTTGTTTTATGATATTCCGCAAATAATAATTGAGTCTAAACGTTTTTCTAGAAAAAATGTTGAGGAGAGATTAATTAACGAGGGGCTCACCAATAAACATATAAATAACATTTTAAGGCTTTATTCCTGCGGCGATATAATCACCCCTGAAGTAAACAATTTTCAGAAAATTCTTAATGAGGCATTTATGAAGTCTGATAAATATAAAAGTAACCGCAACAACTATTTCGAATATGTTTTTGGTGATAGGTCATTACATTCTCAAAATAGTTTTATTACTTCTCTCAAAAACTTTATTAATTAAAAAACTATGATTAAGAAATCTAATATTAACCTTCTTGATTGTACTCTCAGAGATGGTGGTTACTATAATAACTGGTGTTTTGACATTGCTATAGTAAATGACTATTTGAGAGCGATGAGCGCGGTAGGAATTCGCTTTGTTGAGCTAGGTTTTAGATCCAAAGAAAATGAGCCTTTTAAAGGACCTCTTGCTTATACGACAGAAGACTATCTGAGTACTTTAGATATACCTGAAAATTTAGATATAGGAGTAATGATTAATTGTAGCGAGCTACATTCTGAAGGACATCTTATTGAAGAGTTATTTACGCAACGCTCTGAATCGAAAGTTTCATTTGTTCGAATTGCAACCCTTATAGAAGACATTGAGCTTGCTGTCATGGCCTCGAAGAGAATAAAAGATTTAGGATATCTAGTGGCTATCAATTTGATGCAAATAGCTGATAAATCGAGCTCGGAGATTAAAACTGCTATTTCCAAAGTTGATAAGCAAGCAGATGTAATATATTTTGCAGATAGCATGGGTAGCTTGCAAAATGAAAATATTACTGAATTAGTAAATACTATAAAGTCGAATTGGAGTGGTGATATAGGTATTCATACTCATGACAACATGGGTTTGGCTCTTAGTAACTTAATTCAGGCAATTAATGATGGTGTAAGATGGGTTGATAGCACTGTTACTGGAATGGGCAGAGGAGCTGGAAATGCTAAAACAGAATTGCTACTTTTAAATGTCGCCGACGAGAATGACTCTCTCAATAAATTATCTCCTCTATTTTCCTTAATAGATAATTATTTTTATCAATTAAAAAAGAAATATGAATGGGGGTTAAATCCCTACTATTTTCTGTCAGGTAAGTATGGCATCCATCCTAGTTATGTTCAGGAAATGTTAATGGATGCTCGATATAGACAGGAAGATATCCTCGTTGCTATTGAATACTTAAGAAAAATTGGTGCAAAAAAATTTAACATTAATACACTTAATACTGCGAAGAATTTTTATCACACGAGCCCTAAGGGTAGATGGATGCCGAGAGAAGTTTTTAATCAAAAGGATGTTTTGGTTATAGGGGGTGGTAATAGTGTAGTGACACATAAATTAGCAATTGAAAGCTATATCAAAAGAGTTAAGCCGATTGTTGTAGCATTAAATGTTACTCAGGATATCGATAATACTCTGATAAATTTTAGGGCGGCTTCCCATCCAATAAGACTTATGGCTGATTATAACAAATACTCTAAGCTAACTCAGCCACTTATAATTCCTGCATCCATGCTACCAAAAGATATAGTGGGGGGATTTTCTGATTGTGAAATTTATGATTATGGGATGGTAATTAGAAATGACTGTTTTGATTTTCATGAAAACTACTCTGTTGTTCCAAGTCCTTTAGTTTTGTGTTACGTGTTATCAATTTTATCGGCAGGAAATGCTTCTACAATATCTTTGGTAGGAATAGATGGTTTTTCATTTGATGATCCAAGGCAAGCAGAGATTCAACATGTTTTGGACGTTTACAATAAAACGCCTAGAAAAGTTTCATTAACTTCATTGACACCAACAAAACTAACTATTCCATCAAAATCAGTTTATGCATTTTAATTCCTCCAACTTTAAAATTGTTGTAATTATTCCGGCACGATATGAGTCATCAAGATTGCCAGGAAAGCCATTAATTAACTTGCTTGGCGTTCCAATGATAGTAAGGACTTTCAGGCAGTGTGCAAAGGTAATTGATAGTAATGATATATACGTTGCTACAGATGATCATCGTATCAAATCAGTTTGTGAGAGTTTTGGAATTAAAGCTCTAATCACATCGTCAAAATGCCTTACAGGAACTGACAGAATTGCTGAGGTAACAAAACTTGTTGATGCGGATATATATATAAATATACAAGGCGATGAGCCTCTTATGAATCCGTTAGACATTCTAACAATTAAAAATGCGGCTTTGAAATATCCAAATCTGATAATTAATGGATTTTGTGAAATTAAAGATGAGCAGCAATTTAGAAATATAAATATTCCAAAAGTTGTTTTTCGAGAGGATGGGAGATTATTGTATATGTCACGCGCTTCTATCCCGACTAATAAATCAAGTCAGTTTATTCGATCATTCAGGCAAGTTTGTATTTATGCGTTTCCCAAAAAAACCCTTGAGGCATTCTCTTCAAGAGGTAAAAAAACTCTATTTGAGGAAATTGAAGATATTGAAATATTGAGATTTGTTGAAATGGGCTTTGACGTAAAGATGATTGAGCTCTCAGCCGATTCAATTTCTGTAGATGTTCCTGAAGATGTTGTTTTAGTTGAAGCGAGATTAAAGTCCTATAATAATCTTTAATTTGATTTTATAAATTTTTTTACGACTCTCTATTTTATAAATACAGGAGTAACGGTGATTGCTAAATCTGAAATAAGTCTCTCTGATGCTTTTTATTCAGCTGAAGAACCTTTTCTAATTTTTGAAATTGATAATTTTTTTTCAGAAGATTTTTATAATCGACTTTATGATAGTTTCCCTGAGGAAGAATTATTTACAAAAGAATATCTTGATAAAGGAAAAAAGAAGTACATCAGTAGCAAAGATAAAGCTTTCGAAAATATTATTAATAGCCAGAAAGCATGGTGTGAGTTGAAAAATTTTTTCTTAGAGAGCGATACAGTAAACAGTTTTTTTAATATATATTTACGAGGAGTTCAAGGAAGACCTATCTATCATCGTTTTAAATGGAAGGTAATTCCACAGCCATCAAATAATAAAAGTTTCCTTTATAGTGCAATTAAAAAAGCTAGAAGAATATTAGCTCATTTAAAAGGAGAGACACTTGTTTATGTGGCACTTGAATTTTCATTTTTAAAAGACAAATGTTACATACCGCCACACACTGATGTGTCATCTAAATTGATTTCTTTATTAGTTTATTTTCCCGATAAAGATCATCACTATTCAAGCGGTGGAACCGAATTCTATATAAGTAAAAAAGGGAAGAAGACTCAATATGGTTGGAAGGCCCATATGCTTAACAATATCGATACAGATAAATTTTTTGATGTTCACGAGAGTTTTTATGTTGCTAATTTCACGAAAAATAAATTAGTTGGTTTTGTTAAAACTGCATATTCTTGGCATGGACTTAGACCAATTAATTTACCTCAGGGCGTTTCTAGAAAGTCTATAGGTATAAATTATTATCTTTACTAGTTAAATTATTATCAAGGGATATATTCAATAAATTACAATTGAAACACGTCCTAAATATCCAAAAGGTTATTGGCTAAAATTTCCTCTGCATCTATTCCACGTAATTTCCTTTTTAATCTAATGCGTCCCTCGCGCTGTACTTTTCTAGAGCTACCTAGCTCTGGGTTTAATATCATCGTGGCATGGTTTAAATGATCGATAAATTTTCCTAAATACTCTGGGGTTAAAAAAAGTACATCATAATTAGCATTCACTATTTTTTCATGTATGACTTTACCTGCTGTTTGACTTTCATCCGAGAAATTTGTTTTTAGTTTTTTTAATATTTCCGTACGATAAATTGCACAATGGCTTCGTAAGTATTTTGCGCTATCGTTACCTCGTTCTGGGCGATATCTTGAATAACCAAAGTATTGGTTTAATAAATATTTCCACCCCTGTTCAAATCGATGTCCAAATTGTCTTATTGGGGATATGTATTCCAGCTTCCAAGAGCCCACAGCTGCTAAGTTTGGATTTAAATTAAAAGGTTGCAATAGTATATCTAACCATTTATCGGATTTTACAAATGTATCGGTATGTATCGATAGCACATAAGGTGTTTTAACTTGTCCCAGACCCAAATCTAGAGCTCGGGAGTGTGATAGGATAACAGGCTCTGGTTCAGCCCCGTCATACTCTCTCTCAATTAATGTAATCCATGATAATTTCCTAAGATATTCAATGGACTCGTCATTAGAGTTGTTATCTATAACAATTACTTCCACACGATTAAAGTCCGTATGTTTTCGAATTAATCGTAAACAAATTTTTGTAATTTCCGGTGTTTTGTAATTAGGGATGAGAATAGTTACTTCTTTATTTTTCAACCTTTTCTCCTAATATGTGCTTAGCTAAAAATTCAGGCTAAATTTTTTTAAAAATGATTGATGGGATAATGCCTTTTAGGCATGCTAAATTTTCGTTTATACGCTTTTTAGGGCAAGTTCGCTCAAAACAGGGACTGCATTCCAATCCCAAATACTCAATCACCGCTTTAGAGCTCATTGGCGGGGTATGGTGAGGGTCAGAAGAGCCATAAATAGCAATGAGCTTTTTATCAAGTGCGGCCGCAATATGCATCAGACCAGAATCATTACTAATCAAGGTGTCACACAGGGACATCAAATCTACCGCGTCCCCCAGGCTGGTTTTTCCAGCTAAGTCGCGACAGACATTGGCAGTGAGTGAGTTGATCATTTGGGTCACTGCTTGATCTTTGGTTGAGCCAAACAAAAACACTTGCCAACCAGCTTGTATGGCTTTACGCGCTACATCAGCGTAATACTGCGCAGGCCATCGTT
>JACCDW011683730.1_pt1 | contig 10164 bp, 15 predicted proteins | sample 7449781 | NCBI WGS metagenome assembly JACCDW01 (sample SAMN15323449, study PRJNA562643) | freshwater metagenome | isolation source: river surface water | place: USA:Blue River Watershed | collected 2017-08-18 | reverse complement strand
GTTCGAGATAAAAAGAAATACAAGAAGAATGAGAAGTTTAGAATAAGAATATTCTTTTCATTTGTTTCGACAGACAATTTCGAGGATTAATATGAAAGAATTAAAATTTACAATCACAGGCACTATCTTTGTTCCTGACAATGTAGAGTATGAATATAATTTCGAGAATCAAATCTACGCTATTAAAATCAATGATAAGACATATTCTTTAATCGCTGGTTTAGACGCAGATGAAATGGAAAGAGTTGTAACAGATTATGATTTTAAATCTCATAAACTTACACCATTAGAGTATGAGGATGCCTATTTTGAAGATTGAAAAGTTTATCTATATGGCTGATGGATTCTATGTTTACAAAATGGAAGAGGGATATGCAGTCAAAGACCAATTTGGATATACTTTAAAAACAGCCAAAACAGTTAAGACTTGCGAGAGATATGTCCAGCAACAATTACAGACAAGACGTGAACTTGAAAGATATGCAATTGAAAAGATTAATCAAAACAAGAACTAATGTAGAACCTTTCAAGCTTTATCAAATTGGCGAGGATTATACAGCTGAAGAAAACGATGTAGAAATATATCGTACCAAACATCAACATCTTGCGTATCAAAAAGTTAAAGTAATTTTAGCACAAAGACGCAATGAGAGGAACGAACTAATTTTTAAAAATATACAAGAACTTAAGGCTCAAGGTATAATATAATGGAATTAAAGATTTTTCTCATGCTTGTTCTTTATAATATTTTTAAGAATATTTTAGATAATAAAATTGCTTACAAAAAATATCCCCTCATTGACAAGGATGGCTTCGAAATAAAATGATCCCTCTGTTAAATATTTTTCTTTCACTCAATCTTGCTTTGGTGGACGCTCCTAAAAATAATCCTGTTTCCTTGAAAACATATATATCTGAGAATGCAAAAGTTTATTGCCGTGTTTATTGGATAAACGAAGATATTCCAGATGAAATTATTCCTAACATTGAAGAGAAAAAAATAATTGAAAAAAGTGAACGAGACTTTTTCAAAACGCTCAAAGACAAGTATATGATAGAATATCATTTAGTGGGCAGTTATTATTTCTTCAACAGGATACAAAAATGACAACCAAAGAGCTGAAGATATTAGATAAAGAAATCCAATATCTTTCCGAGTACAAAGATAGATTGCAAGTAATTAGACAAGTAACAGGAATCAACCCAAAATTTTGTTTTTTGCGAGAAGCTGAAACTATCGAATCTCTTTATAAGTCAGTGTTAGAAGACCGGAAAAAAATCAAATCTTCTTATTTTTTCGCATCAACATCTGGCTGGACTGTTCAATATATCCGTGACAAGAAGACATACAAGAAGGGCGAGAAATTCAAGATTATGATTTTTCACTCATTTGTGTACACTGACAATTACGAGTGATATAATACGTTATGAATCCAAGAGCCCTACCTGACAATTCATTCGCAGAAGAATTGACAGAACATTACACTAAACTCACCATGACAACTACCCAGTACATCAGCAACTCTCTTGAGAACCTTGGTGAAGACAATGGGTACGAATATGGCAATTGGAAAATCGAGCCTTTTATTGGTTTCAAAGTGACAATGTTAGATGGGTCTCAAATTATCCTCACCAAGCCAGAGGAATTCGAGAAGTTTGGTATTACATTTTTCGAACAAGTAAATACAGAATTCGAGCCGGAGAATGATTGCAATGTCTAAAGCACAAGAAATTCGAGCCTATTTATTGGAACATAGTCCTGAAGCTTTATTTATAGGAAATGAAGAGGAGCATGATTCCGCACTAATCGGAATTGTAAGATTGAAGAGAGAAGATATTTGGGTGGAAGTGCCAATGTATTCTTATGATGAATTGATTGCTTCTTTCACTGAGCATTTTCGAGACCCAGAAATCGAAGACCCAGAACATGACCCTGAGCAAGATGCAATTGAATGGGTGGATTACAATGTGATAGGCGCATACATGGGAATCTATACACCTTATGTCGTGTATAACTAATCTATGCTTTTAGTAATTCACACTTTTTGTCTCAATCACTATGGACTAATACTCCTTAGCAAATTGAAGAAAATAAAACAAACTGGACTTATGGATTCTGTAGATAAAATCCTAATTCCAGTTTTTAATTTTCGAGAATGCGACGCAATGTTTTTCGATGGACTTAAGAAATTGTCCGAAAAAATCGAGCTGGTGTTTTTATCAGATATCAAATACAACAATGAAGCAGATACCTTAAATTACATCAAAAGCATTATAGAAAAAATCGAGCAAAATACTCCAATTCTTTATATGCATACAAAAGGCGTATCAAGAATAGAGCCAAGAACAAAAAAGAATATAAGTGTCTGGAATAGATACTTAGATTATTACTGTATTGGACAATGGGAAATTGCTGTAGAGAAATTAAAAGAATATGATACAGTTGGGCCTTTTAAAGGAACTAATCACTATTCAGGTAATTGCTTTTGGGTTAACTCTGATTATATCAAAACCCTACCATACATAAGTGACGAAAATTACCATCTCCTTAATAGAGGAGAGTTCTGGATTGGACTTAATCCTAAACTAACCCAATACGAAATGAATACTGTTGTCTTTCCAGGAATTGATTTTTACAAAGATTATTACATTCCAGAAAATTTTTTTCCAGAGGGCTTTTAATTGGGACGATTGTACAATCGTCCCATGAATGGGAAAATAAAAAAATTATTCAAAGCTCTGATGGGGGGCTTCTTGGCAGATCAGGTGAAAAATAATTATTTCATAAAGTGTATTTTTTCTTGCTACACCCTATATGAAATGGTATTATTCAGTATCAAATTGTTTCTAAGGAACCCTACACAATGTCCGACAACAACCGAACCTCTTATCTTGAACTGGACGATGCGCCAGTCAAGATTCAACCAAACGCCAACGTATTCACACCTGTAGCATCCCTTCAAGTTAAGGAAGGTGCAACAGCCAAACAAGATGAGAATGGCACATGGTTTAACGCCATCGGTCTTCAGTCTACCGCAACCCATCGCCACGTTGCAAAGGTATGGCAGGACAAATGCACACCATTTTCTGATTTCATGGAAGAGGTCAAGGCACAATCCAAAAGCAAGTATGATTTGGTCAAGCCAGAATCCTTTGTACGTTTGAAGGATTCATCGACATTATCAAACGGAATGACTCTTACAAAGTCTGGTCTTAATTCCATTCGCACCTTTACTGATATTCCATCATCTATGGTGTCGTTCTTGGAAGAGCGTGGTTATGAAGAAGAATTGACACGATTCCTCAATTCTGAATTGAACCTTCGTGAACAGAATTGGGCTAACGATGGCAAAGATTCACGGGATTTCCGCATCCGTGTTCGCCAAGATGACAACGGTAGCGATGTTGTCCGGGCTGTTGTATCTGGTCGTTATGGTGTTATCGACAACCATGAAGCTGTTGAGATGATTGCAAATGCATTGCCATCCTTGACCGATGCATTGGCTTCTCATATCACAAATGATGGCGATGACATCTACGGCAATGTTCTTCTGCCTGATTACATGAAAAGTGAACCCGATTCGGACTACGGTGTTGGGATTGCATTCCGCAACAGTGAAATCAAGAATTCTACTTTCAAGGTATCCCCATTCTTGTTCCGTGCCATTTGTATGAATGGAATGATTTGGGGCAAGCAAGAATCCAAAGATGCTAACAGCCGTATCAACCAAAAGCACCTTGGAAACATCGACCGCAAGGAATTGCAATATGAGGTCACCCATGCTGTTATGACGGCATTGTCTCAAGGCAATGACCTCTTGACTTTACTTGGATATTCCAAGCAGGTCAAGGTTCAAAACCCATTGCAGGTGATTGCACAACTTTCAATCAATGAAGGTTTGACAATTGAACAGGGTCGCATCTGGCATAGAGGTTACCTTGAATCCCTCAATGAAACCAACGGACACTTGCATGACCAATCTGCGTTCGGAATCATCAACGGATTGACACGTTCTGCACAAGAATACAATGGTTCAATGCGTGAAAACATGGAAACTATTGCATCTAAGATTCTTTCACCCGCTATTGATGCTGATTTACAAGCAATCAGCAAGCGATGGGGTCGGATTACTGACAATGCATCGCAATTGAAGGAAAATATTGTGCAAAAGTACGCTTATGTAGCCGTATAAACACAATAAACCCTCTTATTTCCCCTTATAACTTGTTATAGGGGGATTTTTTTTGCTAAAAAATTATTTACAGCTCCACTATTGGGGCGGACAAATGTCCGCCCCATGAATAAGATAAATAATAAAATAGTTCTTGCGGATAACTTGGTATATGGTATTATGTCTGTGAGGAAACCACTATGATTATTGAAGACACGAGAGCCAAGTTGTTAGTCAATGGAACGATTACCGAATCGTTCTTTACTGTCAAGCAAGAAAACCTTGCCCATGTATTTTCCATCCTGCGTAACTCTTTGTATTCTGATAAAGCGGGTGCAATCATCCGTGAATATAGCACAAATGCTTATGATGCTCATGTTCAAGCAGGTATCAAAGACCAGCCAATTGCAGTAAATTGCCCTACACGATTCAATCCAAGCTTGACCATCCGTGACTATGGTTTTGGCTTGTCTGAAGATGAGATTTACAACGTGTATGCTTCCTACGGTGAATCAACCAAACGTAACACAAACGACCAAGTAGGAATGATGGGTCTCGGATGTAAGTCTGCATTCTGCTACACTGATTCATTCACAATTGTATCTCACAACAACGGGATGCAAAAAACATATCTTGCGTACATTGACGATTCTGGTATCGGCAAGGTTATGAAGATTGAAGAGAAAGAGACTACCGAATCTGGCATTGAAATTCAAATCCCTGTGCATGATAGAGATTTGTATTTGTTTGAGAATGCAATCTTGAAGCAGTTGAAATTCTTCAATCCTAAACCTAAGTTGAATCTGCCAACTATTGCAAACTCTCTCAATGGGTCTGCATTTACTGTTCAGATTGTAGGTGAAGGATATGACATTATCGCATCTTACGATAACAACTTTGTAATCATGGGAAATGTTGCGTACCCATTTGATACTGAGACATTCAACAAGCACCCGCATTACAAAGACGCAATGAACAATATCGTTGACCAAACTACCAAGATTGTTCTTTATGCAAATATCGGTGATGTAATTCCATCTGCATCCCGTGAATCTTTGGACTTGCGTGAGAAGACTGTAAATTGGATTGGAGAATCTTTAATCCGGGTTTCAGCTGACATTGCCAAGACTATCATTGAAAAGATTGATTCGTTCGATACTATCTGGCAAGCGAGAGTCTACCTTAATGGTATCAATACCAAATATCAAAGGATGGCATCTAAGCATTTCAAACAAGGTATCTTGATGAGTTCTACCTTGACTGATAGCATGGAATACAATATCAAGAAGGTTCACAATGATAATAAGTATACAAGCACAAATCAGATTGTCTGTCGATATGATACTTTGATTTATGTTTCTAAAGGCGATATGTCATATGCTTCAATCAAGAAGCGTATCCTTCATCATGGCAAGTATACATCCAATAGATATGTTGTAGAATGCAAGGATAATACAGAATATCTTGAATTTATCAATCATCCCCAAATTGTCGGCGCAAACATCATCGACCTGTCTACAATCGTATTGCCAAAGATTGTACGCAGTAGAGGCAAGAATGTCGGGAATGATGCTTACTTGTTCGTGGGAAATAATTACACAAAGACCGTAGATTCATGGCAGAAAACAAAGATTAATTTCAAGCATGGAACTGGGTTTTACATCAGCATCGCTAATTACGCTACCAGTTTTGCTGACATTTCAATCTTCAGGATGTTGCGTAACCTTTCTGAATTGGGTCATGAAATTACCCTGCACGGTGTAAGAGAGTCTGATATCAGCAAACTCGGAGATGGATGGATTAATTTCAAATGGTACGTCCAAGACTTTTTGGACAACCTGCCACAAGACAAGAAAGATTCTGTATCAATCGCATATATCCATGATTTTATCGACGGTGATACACGGTTACTTTACAACACATTTGCCCATTTGGAAAACGACCCATTCGATTTCAAGTCGATTGCTGATTTGGACAAGTGGACTACTGAAGATTCCAATATCTTTAGGCAAATCAATCTATTCTTCAATCATGATTTCAGGTATGACTTATCAAACGAACGTGCGATTGTCAAAAGTCTCAACAGCCTGAAATCAAAGTATCCGTTAATCAAATATATCGACATCAACAGTGGGTCAATTCCTCATGTCGTCGAATATATTGAGGCTATGAACAAGTAGGTTTCCTCAAATAGCTCTTGTTCAGAAAGGTGGAAGAAATTCCACCTTTTTTTATTTAACAGCCAAATCTGGGGGTGATTCAAGAATCACCCCCTACCGAACAGAATAAAAAATAATCTTGCGATGGTATGAATAGGTATGGTACAATTCGTTGTTCGGAAATAAGGAGAAATACAAATGGAAATGTTACCAGCCCTGTTCAACACTGACCCTGTAACGGGTTCATTGACTGTATTTATTGAAGGCAAGCAGTTTGTAGTACGTGCCACTGATGCTAATTTTCCAATGGCAGTAAAAGCTTACACAGAAAAGGACTGGGACACCCTTCATAGTATCGTTAACCCTTCTCTCACTTTCATGAAACTCTACGCCAAGTATGAGCAGATTGAGGTCAAGAATGGTAATGTCTATGTTAACGACGAACCAATTTCTACTGTCGTTGCAACACGTATCCTTGATTATCTTTCACAAGGTGTTGATTGTCTGCCAGTATTCAAGTTTATCACGAAACTGAACCTCAACCCTTCATCCCGTGCTGTAAATGAACTGTACACGTTTCTTGAGCATAAGTTTTTGCCAATCACTGAAAATGGTAACTTCTTGGCATACAAAGCACTGCGTTCTGATTATACTGACGTTCACACTGGCAAGTTTGATAACAGTGTAGGAAATGTTCTGGAAATGCCACGAAACAAAGTGGATGACAACAAAGACAAGGGATGTTCGTATGGTTTCCATGCAGGGACATTGGAATACGCTTCCGATTTTCGTCCTCATAATGGTAAAATGGTTTTGGTGGAAATCAATCCTGCTGATGTAGTTTCGATTCCAACCGATTGCCAATGCCAGAAATTGCGTACCTGTAAATACATGGTCGTTTCTGAATACGAGGTTCCTCTTGATGAATTGACCTACGAATCTCGCTACACCACAGAACATGACGAAGATGTAGACCGTGAATGGGATGATGATGGTAAATTTGCCTGTTCTGGTTGTGGATGGAATCGCCATATGTGTGAAGAGTGCGACTATTGTGTGGATTGTTGCGACTGTCCACAAGATGATGATGGTTATGACGAACCCGAAGGCGGTTGTATGGGTGACCCTGATGCACCAAAAACAGAAGTCCAGCTTGAATTCAATCTTGATGCTAAGATGCAAATGGATGACTGGAAAGTTCGCCGATTCAATTACGACAAGATGTTAACCTTCTTGTATTCAAATCGCCGACCTGCTGTAGCTAATGCTTTACGCAATTTCTACCGTGATGTAGACCATCAGAATCTCATCAACCCTGAATTTACTGTCTTGTTGCAGTTTACATCCGAAGAAGATGCTCACAAGATTTACCTTGACTACAATTCATAGAATTCGAGTGTTGTCAATAGAGTCCCCGGAGAAATCTGGGGATTTTTTATTTAATAAGCACCGCATGGGAAGATTCGAGAATCTTCCCAATTGTAGGATATGAAAATAAAACAAAAGAAAATATAAAGGGGAGACAAACCATGGCATTTATTTATGACCCAGCTACATTTAAGACTATAGCAAATTATTTAGGATTGGCAGATAAAAACCTAAGAGATGAATTAGACATAACAATTGTTGGTTCTGGTATTTCTTTAGTGACAGATTCGAGGGATTTAATTTCTGCTGCAATTGGTGATGCTTCCATAGGTAATACTGACCTGGATGCCTCAGCTACATTATTACAGGCATTTAGATCGAAGGAATCGTCATTATCGAGCAGTTTGATAAGCACATATACTTCCTTAATCACCGCTATCGATACTTATTTTAGTTCTTCGAGGGCCAAAACTTCGAGGAATTATTTCAATTCTAAAACACCAGATACAACATTAGATTTTGTTTCATCTGGTACAGCATCATCCGTAGGTCTTTCGTATTTTCGAAGACTTTATGAGAGAACTCAAGGCACAGAGATAATTACAAAATTATATTTCTGTAGTCAAGCAGCTGGTACAATCTCAGCTGGTAGTGGTTTGACAGCATATGGTTATACCAGTGATTTTACCAATGCTGCCTTAGAGGTAAGATTGCCAAATAATTATGTTGGTACAGCTACAACTATGACAGTAACAGGTTTGTCTTCTACAGGAACTACGTTAAGTATATCAGTTACAGTTGGTTCTGGCAATTCTACAGCAGATGTTGGAACTACTCAAAAGTTTGCATCATTATCATCAATAGGTGTTCCAGCTGGCCTGGGCAACACTCTCATCGAAATCTGGGTAAGATAACTTTTATTTAATTTTATTCATTGGGGTGGTTATTTAACCACCCCATATTTGTCTCAAAAATAATATTCATAATTCGTTTGCACACTTTGAATAATTGTCGTATACTACCTTATCTCCAAAAGAGAAGGTATTGAAAATGAGTTTTGACAAGATTTTTGAGGCTTATAAAGAAGCCATCCTCTCCAGCGTTGACAAGCGTGACTATGACAAGGTCGAGATTCTCAATAACAGCATGAAGTTGCTGAATGAAAGTCTCATTGTCAATCCAATCACCAAGCCTGTTCTTCAACCAGTAGATGAAGATACCATCCCCAATAGCCCAGCTACAACAGCCATCGAGATTGAAGATTTCGTGGTGAACCTCTTGTACAAGCGTGGTCGAGTCAAATCTTCAGAGGCTATCAATATGTTCTACAAGCATTTCGAGAGCCGATTCACCTCTTACGATTATGGCTTGAATTCAAAGGGTGACCCACGATGGAAATGCCGTTTCTGGAATGTCACCAGCAATCTTCGCAAGTCCGGTGTGTTGATGCCTAATAAGGGACGACACATCAACTACTATGCCTTGAATATCAATCACAAGGTTGCGGAAAACTAATCATCGAGTATAATATATATGTTGCTGGTAATTGCCAGCAACATATATAGATGGTATAATAAATTATCCTCCGGTGGTGGAACGGTATACACGACGGACTTAAAATCCGTTGGCGCAAGCCTTACGAGTTCGAATCTCGTCTGGAGGACTTGGAAGAGGTTAGACGAAAGAGTAATCTTAGTCATGTCATGAAGTCATCATTGTAAGTTTTGTTCAAATCGCTACTGGTTAACATGTCACCAAGTCGGGCAGAACATAACCTCTTTCTTTAGTTTGGGTTGGTAGCTCAGTGGAAGAGCAGTGCCCTTTTAAGGCATTGGTCGTGGGTTCAAATCCCACCCAACCCATTTCACTTGGTTTTGTCTCTTTCTCCAAGTGAAAATAATCCCCTTCTTTGCGCCGGGAAGGGGATTCTCTTATTTCAGGGGGTGATTTGAAAATCACCCCCTGATGTCTAAAAATAAAATTTGCACAGATGATTGTCTTATGATATAAAGAGGTATGGAAAAAACACTTACATTTGATGATTGGATTAAGAAATTCAATCCTATCAAGAATCAATTTCTCGATTATGAATCTGACTCTTTTGATGGCTATGCTTTTGACTATACAAAAGAAGAAGAACTTAATTTTATCAAAAGTCAGAACCCAAACAATATCTGGACTTTGGTATGGGCTGAAGATTGTTACGCAGTCATTCCCGGAGTGCGCTGGGTCAATAGAGAAAGTTATTTAATTACAGAAAAGCCTTTCACTGACGAGGAATTGACTAAAGAGTATTTAGTGATATAATAATATACACAGTCCGCTCATAGTCTGTGTATTAGTCCCTCTTTTTGCTCATAGGAAGAGGGACATTTTTTAGAGGAAACAAAATGGGACTTGATAATTTTTGGAAGAAGAACCCAGATGAATTTGGTATTGTCAAAGCTAAATTGAAAGTCTGTGGC
>JACCDW010304629.1_pt1 | contig 10164 bp, 9 predicted proteins | sample 7449781 | NCBI WGS metagenome assembly JACCDW01 (sample SAMN15323449, study PRJNA562643) | freshwater metagenome | isolation source: river surface water | place: USA:Blue River Watershed | collected 2017-08-18 | reverse complement strand
CCTATCATGGTATATTGGCAACGGCCAGTGGTGGGTACCAAATGGCATTGGGAGGAAGCACGTGACGCATCGCTTCGTTAAGTTCGGGTTCGCAGGCATTGCAGCTTCGCTGAGCCTTGGAAGTCTGTTGACTGGTTGTGGCGGTGGAGGTGTGGATCAGAACTATCTCGATTCCAGCTCCCGCGCACTTGTAGGAACATACAGCAAGACCAGTATTTCCGCGCTGGGCACACGGGTAACCTGTGGCGACGCCAACAGTGTTGTCGGTGACCCAAAGACAGAGCTCAAGGACCGCAATGTGGTCATTGATGTCTGTACACCGACCGATACCATCACGTTCTCTGAAGATGGACGGTACACAATCAAGTCATACGGCGGAACCGAGTCCGGGACATTTACTCGTGATCGCCAGCGACTTGAGCTGGTTCGTGACACGGAAAATGGTCGCGAACTTTCGACTCCGTACCAGAAGACGGTCTACACAATCTCTGGTAATGCAACCGAGTTTGTCTTTACCCCAACTGCAGAGGCCGTTGGCTACCAGAAGATTGATCCAGCCGGTGCTGCATTCAATGTCGATAACACGCCTAACTACGACAACCTTGCTCCAAAGGCAAACGCAGATGGCACACTTGCGATTCTGTGGTTGCCAAATGCAGATGCTAAGCCAGTTCTAAAGAGCGATTTGTCCATTGTTCCTGAGCTGATTGCCGATGCAAGAGAAGCCGTGGATGCCCGTGGGTTCTCCAAGCGCTACGTCGTTACGTACACATTCGGCAAGAAGTAGTACGTACCGATTCGGAAATTGTGCCAGCCCCCGCCTCCGGCGGGGGCTGGTTTGCATTTGAGCATCGACACACATCTCAAAACACAAAAGCGTTGTGACCTCTACATCCAACCGGATATCGCCAGCCAGATTGGGACACATCGTGTACAAGGCGATTCGAGTATATTGATGCCATGTATAAAACCAGCACCTATGTAGCCATGACCGTGGCTGTCATTCTGGTCACCCAACATTCGACCAACGCACAGAGCACTGCTACTTACCCACTCACACCACGTGTCCTCCAGCTCATTGGGAAAATGACACTGGATGAAAAACTCTCCCTCGTGCGAGGTGGTTCAGATCCAAACAACCTTGGACAGGCTGGTTACATCCCAGGTGTGCCCCGACTTGGTATCGGTCCGCTTCGCCTCACCGATGGACCAGCCGGGATTCGCGTAGGCAAACCTGCAACTGCGATGCCGGCTCCGGTAGCGATGGCAGCCACGTTCAACCCGGACATTGCACAGCGTTTTGGTGCAACGGTCGGAAAGGAAGGACGGGCCCTCGGTCAGGATATCCTCCTCTCCCCGATGGTCAACATCGTGAGACAACCCGGCGCCGGACGTAACTTTGAAACGCTGGGCGAAGACCCATTGCTTGCTGCGGCTCTCGTGTCCGCTCAGGTCAGAGGTGTACAACAAAATGGCATGATTGCCACCGTTAAGCACTTCGCTGCGAACAATTTTGAGCAGGGACGAATGGGGGTGAATGTTCGCATCGATGAACGCACCCTCAATGAAATCTACTTACCTGCATTCACTGCAGCAGTTAATGCTGGCGCCGGTTCCGTGATGGGAGCCTACAACAAAATCAATGGCGAGTATTGCTGTGAAAATTCGGCTCTGCTTGACACGACACTGCGACAGAAAATGGGCTTTGGCGGCTTCGTGATGTCCGATTGGTTTGCCACACAGTCCACCAATGCCAGCATTCAGGCAGGACTCGACATGGAAATGCCCGGGGATGGTATCCGTATCCCCGGACGGGATGGCTACTTTGGCATCGGTCTCCGCAAGGCTATCGAAACCGGCGAGTTGCCCGAGACCACACTGGATCGCTCGGTCGCACGCATCCTGGTCGTGATGGAAAAATTCGGACACTTGGACAAACCAAAGCCGCGACCGGTTTTTGATAAAGCTGCAGGACGTAAAGCCGCTCGCGATATCGCTGAAGCTGGCGCAGTTCTTCTCAAAAATGATCGCTTTGTGCTTCCACTTAAGCCTGCTACGCTCAAAAATGTCGCCTGGGTAGGTCTGCCCTTTACACGGCCAGTTATCGGTGGCGGTGGCTCGGCACAAGTAACGCCAACGAACATCACCAGCATCCGACAGCTACTCCAATCTGTCTATGGCATTGATAAACCACTCTACGCTCCAGGGATTGACACGGATGGCGTGGCCATTCCAGCATCGGCATTCACAAACCTGACACGTGCCAATGATGCCGCTGCGGCTAGACGCCCGGGTCCGCAAAGCGGTGAGGCTGGCTTAGGCAAAGTCAATGATCCTCTGATTCGCGTTGTAGATATCAACCATGTCACAAGTAATGCACTCACCACCCGCATCCCACAGCTTTGGAAGGGCAACCTGATCGCACCAGTCACAGGTCGATATGGGATCAAAGTTCAGGTGGATGGCGGTCAAGCCAATCTGACAATAGGTGACAACCTCCGTGCAAACGCGGGTGGACTCTTTGGAGGAGGAGCAAGCCTGTACAAGACGCAGGACAATCTCCTTTCCGCAACGCTATGGGTCGATATGGTTAAAGGCAAGCCCGTGCCCTTCACCCTATCGGCTGCTGCCGGCGGAAGCTTTGGCCCACCTGACCCCAACGCAAAGCTCAATATCCGTCTTGCATGGGTGACCCCCGCACGCCAGACGGAAATGATCACAAATGCCGTCAAGGTCGCCAAGGGGGCTCAAGCCACTGTGGTGATGGTCTACGATGAAGGCAATGAAGGCACAGACCGGACCGACCTTGCGCTTCCGGAGAGCCAGCGTGCTCTGATCGAGGCTGTCGCCGCAGTAAACCCGAACACCATTGTGCTTCTACACACCGGCGCGCCCGTTGAGCTTCCGTGGCGCGGTCGTGTTCCCGCCATCCTCCAGCTCTGGTACCCGGGGCAGGAAGGGGCGGATGCAACGCTGCGCCTGCTGACCGGCGCGGTCAGCCCTAGTGGCAAACTTCCCGTGACCTTTCCTGAGCGACTGTCAGATGGTCCGGTAACGAAACCTGAGCAATACCCGGGAATAAATTCATCCGTTGTATACTCCGAAGGGATATTTGTTGGTTATCGCCACTACGACAATGCCCGCAAACCAGTCGCGTATCCATTTGGGCACGGACTGACATACTCACAGTTCGCCTACACACGCCTTCGGGTTTCGCATTCTGCAGTCGGTACAAAAGTGACATTTAATATCCGCAATATTGGTGATGTCACTGCTACGGACACCCCTCAGGTGTATGTCACACGCCCGCAACGTGCACCTGTCATGCTCCCTGTTCGCTGGTTAGCCGGCTTCACCAAAGTCACGCTTGCCAAGGGCGAGAGCCGGGATGTAACCGTAACGCTTCCGCCGACGGCGTGGCGCTACTTTGATGACACCGCCCACATGTGGAAGCGCCTTCCCGGAAACCCGGTTGTGGAGGTCGGACAGTCAAGCCGCATTCTCCTGTTACGTTAGAACTCTTCGCCCGCGGTCGACATCTTCCGCTAGAATGGAAACATGTCGACCGCAACCCCCTTCCCGATTCTCGTCAATGGCGTCTGGTGTGCTTCCGCTGACCCAACTGGCACTTTCCAAGCATCCAATCCCGCCACGGGTGAGCTTCTCCCCGGGACCTATCCGGTCTCCGGCCCGCAGGATGTCCACGCGATTCTGACCGCGGCGGCGGCTGCCAAAGTCGCGATGCGCGGTCTTGATGCAGAAATCCGGGCGCAGTTCCTTGAAACCTATGCTGCGAATCTTGAAGCCGCAAAGGATGCGCTTGTCGCTGCGGCAAATGCCGAAACCGGGCTTCCTGCAGAGCCACGCCTCGGATCCGTCGAGCTTCCACGTACCGTCAATCAACTCCGCCTCGCGGCAAAGGCGGTTCGAGCACGCAGCTTTGCACGCCCGACCATCGATACCGCAACCGGTATTCGCTGCCAGCAGGAAGCCCTGGATGGCGCCGTCCTCGTTTTCGGACCAAATAACTTCCCGTTCGCCTTCAATGCCATCGCCGGTGGGGACTTCGCCGCCGCGATTGCTGCTGGATGCCCGGTCATCGCCAAAGTTCACACATCTCATCCAACGACCAGCCGCCTTCTTGCCGAGTGTGCAGTGGCTGCCGCGACCGCAACCGGCCTTCCCGCAGGCGCATTGCAGCTCGTCTACCGCATCGCTCCTCAGCTTGGCTTTGAAATGGTCGAGAGCCCTGCTGTGGCATCCGTTGGCTTCACTGGCGGCCGCGACACCGGGATGCGTCTAAAGGAAGTCGCCGACCGCCATGGCAAGCCTGTCTATCTTGAAATGAGCAGCGTGAATCCGGTGTTCGTTCTACCGGGTGTGCTCGCAGAGCGCGGGGATGCCCTTGCAGATGAGTTTGCCGGCAGCTGTATGATGGGCGCCGGGCAGTTCTGTACCAATCCAGGGTTTGTTGTCCTCCCTGCTGGTGATGCCGGCTCTGCGTTCACCAACGCAGTTATTGGCAAGTTCTCTGCCGCAACGCCGGGTGTGCTTCTCGGCAAGGGCGGCCGGGATGCGATCTCTGAATCCATCAAGACTCTCACCGCCGCGGGGGGCACGGTTCGCTGCGGTGGAAATCCGGTAGCAGAGCCAGGCTATCGCTTTGAAAACACCATCCTCACGGTTGATGCCGCAACCTTCCTGAAGAACCCTGAAGCACTACAGACCGAAGCCTTTGGCCCGGTCAGCTTATTCGTCATCGCAGACGACGCTCCGCAAATGGCCGCCGTTGCCGCATCCCTTGAAGGCAACCTCACCGGGACGATTTACTCCGCGGTGGATGGCTCCGATGATGATGCTTACGCGGTGATTGCCCCGGTTCTCCGTGGCAAAGTTGGCCGGCTTCTGAATGACAAAATGCCCACGGGAGTTGCGGTCAGCCCGGCGATGAACCATGGTGGACCATTCCCTGCAACGGGACATCCGTACTTCACCAGCGTCGGCCTGCCGGCAGGAATAGAGCGTTTCACGATGCGCTGCTCGTATGACAATGTGCGTGCGCATCGCTTGCCAGCTGAGCTTCAGGATGGAAATCCTCTCGGCATTTGGCGGTACGTTGATGGCGATTACACAAACGCATAGTTTGGATGTTACGTGTGACAAGGTGGGCATAAAGATGCAGGACAAGCCGTTTCAGCCTTTGTGGGGAACTAACATCCCCGGTCAAATCAAAACGGATGGCGTAGAAACCGACATCACCAAGCCTGGAGAAGGTTTGGTGATGGGTAAGCGGGTTGCGCGCATCGCCAATGTCTCTGTACCAGGCATCGCTGTTTACGCTCCCCCAAAGTCAAAACAAAATGGCGCGGCGGTGGTGGTGTGTCCGGGAGGCGGTTTCAGCATCTTGGCGATGGACCTCGAAGGCACTGAAGTCGCCACTTGGCTTAATAGCATCGGGGTAACGGCCATCGTCCTCAAGTACCGTGTTCCGACGGGTAGCTTTGATCCAAACTGGCTGGGCCCGACAATGGATGCGCAACGTGCCATTTCAGTAACGCGTCAGAATGCCAAAGAGTGGGGTATCGATCCGACCCGGATTGGTGTTCTTGGTTTCTCTGCCGGAGGAAAGACGGCTGCGATGGCCGCGATCTCAAGTGGTAAGCGGGTTTACTTCCCGACGGATAATACTGACACGGTTCCCTGCAATGCTGACTTTGGAGTGCTGGTGTACCCCGCGTATATTGTCGATAAAGATAATCAGCTCAATCAGGAAGTTAAGCTGCGGGTTGGTCGTGAATGCCCTCCGATGTTTTTTGCACACACAGCGGATGACCCGGTCACGCCGCAGAGCACGCTTGTGCTGGCGGGAGCGCTACAGGCTGCAAAGGTTCCAGTGGAAGTCCATTTGTACCCGAATGGCGGTCACGGTTACGGGTTACGACCGGATAAGACCAAGCAGGTCACGAGCTGGCCAGAGCGGTGCGCGGACTGGATGCGAAGCCGCGGCATCATCCGTTGACAACGCTGGCAGAAAGCGTTGATGCTTATCTTGCAAGCCATCCTGAGCCAAAACGCGCAGACCTTGGTCGCTTGCATGAGAAGTTTAAAAGCCTGTTTCCGGGTCAGCCTGTTTCCTATTTTGATGGCTTGGATGACAATGGAAAAGTGGTTGCAAATCCTACGCTAGGGTACGGAACACACGCGCTTGACTATGCAAATGGTGCATCCAAACAGACATTCAAGCTTGGCCTCAGTGCGAACAAGACCGGGATTTCAATCTACGTGATGGGTATCATCGACAAAACGCTCTTGGAATCGATGTTTCAGGACAGACTGGGTAAGGCGAAGATTACAGGCTACTGCATCCGCTTTGGAAAGCTGGCTGACATCGATGTGAATCTCCTCATGGATGTCATAGTCAACGTCATCCACAGAAGATGCGATTAAAGGATTCGCTAAGTGACTATACTTCGCAGACCGAAGCACACAGATCAAAAGACGAGATTGCGCCTTGTAGTAGTTGCTGCTGTCATTTTGCTAAGCGTCGGGGCATGGGTAACGACGCAGCTGAATACTGATCGCTTCAAGGTTTCCTGTGACATTTGTGGCGGAGATGGAATGGTTGACCGCCCGGATGACTGCACACGATGCGGTGGTAGTGGCCGTGTGATGCCCTAGCGACCTGAAAATCTCAGGGTGTACATCACAAAAATCAAGGCTCCCCAATGAGCTGCTGTGGTGATGCTCCCAAGCGTGATGGCGACAATGCAGTGTGCTTTTCCGGGAAGCTCTGGTTGGGCTTTGATGGCATTCCAGCCGCGGATTCCACGCCAGATAGCGATTGGTCCAAGGCCTAAACCAAAGACTGGTATCAGACTGAAGACGGCGATGTAGTAGCCCATCAGCGCCTGTTGATTTTTGGTTGGAACAAGGGTCTCGAAGACGTCCGACCCTGATTGATCTGTTGATGGACGTTGTTGTACGTAGCGTTGTTGCCGCTCGTCATCACGTTTAACCCAGTCAGGTTGATACCGTTTTGGGATTCCTGGTTCGTGCTGGTTAGACATCTACACCTATCCTACTGGCTTCGCATCAGGATGAATCTGGAAAACGTGATTTCCTGAATGGAAATGTGTCCATCCCTTTTGAATCCACTATTGGACAAAAAACGCTCTACAGACCTGGATTCTGGCAGATAAATCAAGATTCGTTCCAAGTCAAGCTCGCGAAAGCCCCAGTCAATTACTTTTGCCGCAATCAATCGACCATATCCAAAAGCCCAAGGGCACAAAACCAGCGCAAGCTCCGCTTCGCCATCATCCGGCTGAAGGCCACCCCAGCCTGCATAGCGGTCACCGATGAAGAATGCCCATGGTCCGTAGCCATGCTCTGACCACATAGCCTGCTTACCTGAGATAAAGCTCTCGTAGGCAGCTTCATCAAAGGTCCCGGTGGCGAGCGGAAGGTGACGCCGAACACGGGCATCGTTCATTTGCTCAATGACAAGCGCGTGGGGAGCAGCTTGGATGGGGCGAAACTCTGTCCTGTCACAATCCATAAGGAGATTATTGCACAGCGGTGTGTGAGCATCTGATTAACCAACTACATCGTTTCTGTTAATCAAATAGCGGCATTGAACAGATTGAATCAGAAACATTTGAGGGGGAATGCCACGTACCTAGAACGAACATACGGAGTGGTCTTGTTGACTGCCGTCCCACCATTTGTGGTGCATAAAGAGGAGAAACACAGGGATGTTAGGTCGTGTAGGAATAGCTCTTTTCGTTAGTATGTTGATGCTTGGTACCGCTCGGGCGGAAAACACCGTCTGGGTATCCGCATCGACACCTACTATCAAGGTCTCCAAGTCGGGCTCTACATACAAATTCGAAACCGCTAAGTCTACCTGGTACGTAAAGCAGGGTGACAAACTACCTGCACATCTACAAACCGAAGCAGGTAAAGTCCTTCGTGCCGGTGTCAAGCCAGCAGGCAAGGGTAACAAGCACTAACAGGATAATCCGACAAACCATCCGGCGGGGTAGAGGCGATACACTGAACCCGATAATTATGGGCGACAGTAAGGCATTCATCTCCACCCCCCGCGAAGTTTCAAAGAAGCGGCCCGTCAGCGAGCGTATCCACGATTGGAAGGAAGTTTACCTTCCGATGGCGCCTGACACGCTCACAACTCAGGCATCCCGCTGTATGGACTGTGGGGTGCCTTTCTGCCACAACGGATGTCCGCTCGGCAATCTCATTCCTGACTGGAATGACCTTGTGTACCGCAACCGGTGGAAGGAAGCCATTCAGGCTCTCCACGCGACTAACAACTTTCCCGAATTCACAGGTCGTCTTTGCCCGGCACCGTGCGAGGATGCCTGCGTGCTGTCCATTAACAGCAAAGCAGTAACCATCAAGAACATCGAGCAACGGATTATCGACCATGCCTTTGAGCAGGGCTGGATATTCCCTGAGCCGCCAGCACACCGCACCGGCAAGAAGGTTGCTGTCATCGGTTCCGGGCCAGCAGGTCTCGCCGCAGCACAACAGCTTAACCGTGCCGGGCATTTGGTTACGGTTCTCGAGCGTGATGACCGCATCGGAGGGCTCCTCCGCTACGGAATCCCTGACTTCAAAATGGACCGTGCTGTCCTTGACCGCCGCCTAGAGCTTTTGGAGGCCGAAGGTATTCTGTTCCAGACCAATGTTAATGTCGGCGTGGATATCAGCGGCGAGGACCTTCTCCGCGACTACGATGCAGTACTTGTTTGTATCGGTGCACTTCGCCCTCGCGACCTCGATGTTCCGGGGCGTGAGCTCAATGGCGTTCACTTTGCGATGGACTACCTCTCCCGCCAAAATCGCGTTGTCGCCGGCGATGCCGTAGAGGACCCAATCGATGCAAGTGGCAAGCACGTCCTGATTATCGGTGGTGGTGATACCGGCGCAGACTGCTACGGAACCGCTATCCGCCAGGGTGCTGCAAGCGTTCATCAGTTCCAGATTCACCCGGAACCCGGTTCTGACATGCCAGACCTCAACCCATGGTGGCCACAGCCAGCTCACATCCTCAAACTGGGCCCAGCGCACGAAGAGGGAGGCGAGCGTGTCTACGGTATCCATACAACCCACCTCAGTGGCGAGAATGGTCACGTAACGGGTTTGCACACCGTGGATGTCGAACGCGTCGGCAAAGGACCCAATGGCGAGCGACGCATCGAAGCCGTCCCCGGATCCGAGCGCGTCTTCCCTGCCGATATCGTGCTACTGGCTATCGGCTACAACGGCGCCGAGCATCCGGTCATTAACACCTTCGGTCTGGATGTCGATGTCCGTGGAAACATCAAAGCATCCGATGACTACCAGACATCCGTTCCAGGTGTTTTCGCTGCCGGAGACTCCCGGCGAGGTCAGAGCCTGATTGTCTGGGCGATTGCCGAGGGCCGCGAGGCTGCCCGTGGCGTGGATGAATACCTGACGGGCAAGAGCCGCCTGCCCTTGACGCACGTCGTCGAGTAGCATTTTTCAGCGGACAGATGTCCGCAAATCCTGTAATGTCGGGGTATGTCCACCGTATCCCGACATCCCGACCTTAAAGGCATCCTTGACACCTGGCGTGCACAGGAGCTCCTCGCATCCGCGCCAGCCCGCATCGACCAGCATCGAAAAGGCAATCTGAGCATCCGTGTAACCCGCCCGGATGGCTCTCAGGCCCCGGATGGCATCCGCGTCAATATCCGCCAGAAAACCCACGCCTTTGGCTTTGGATGCGCGGCGCTCAGCCTCCATTCACATGCTGAGCCAGCTGCTGAAGCGCAATACCAAAAGCTCTTCATGGATGCGTTTAACTTCGCGACCATCATGACCTTCTGGCATGACATCGAGAAGGAGCAAGGCAAGCGTAACACAGAGCTCTATCTCCGACGTGCAAAGACTTTGAAGGCGGCAGGGATTCGCGTAAAAGGACATCCGCTGATTCTCCCTGGCGTGTGTCCGGGGTGGGTTCCCAAGGATGCGGATGGTGGCCGGGATGCGGTCAGGGACTGGATCACGTATATGGTCCGGACGTTTCGTGGCGTCGTCGACACATGGGATGTAACCGGCGATATTTGGACGGCAGACAATCAGAAAAATGGCATCGGCGCGTGGGTACGTAAGGTG
>JACCDW011909889.1_pt1 | contig 10165 bp, 29 predicted proteins | sample 7449781 | NCBI WGS metagenome assembly JACCDW01 (sample SAMN15323449, study PRJNA562643) | freshwater metagenome | isolation source: river surface water | place: USA:Blue River Watershed | collected 2017-08-18 | reverse complement strand
TTTTTAAAAATCTGAAAAATTTTTCATTTTGAGAAAATCTGAATATTTTTCTAAGATGTATGATGCATGATTTTGAAAAATAAAATCAAAAAAAATAGTGAGCACACTTTTGGGGGAGATCCCCACAAGGGGGGTATCAGCGCAGAGGCGCTGTCCCTTGTAGGTATCCGTCAATTCCTAAAATATCACAAGTAATTTTTACTCGTTGATTTTTCTTTAGTGATTTTTTATACAAGTCAATAAAGTAATAGACATTTTCTTTTGTAGGCAATTCCATAGATGATGTATTGCCACTCATGCTAGTTATTGTTAGTTTCATTTAGTATTTCTTCTTTCTCTTGTTGTGTTGCTTTGTTATACCCTGCTGGGCTGCCGTATTTAGTTGTCCATGCCAATCGTAATTGTTGCTCATGTGTGTAGGTCATACACACTCGCAAGGTTCTACTGAGTAATCGTTCTCATCACCAATAAAGACAAGACCTTGTCCGTAGCATGTTGAGCAATCTATAACCTGAACTGCGTTTATCATTTTTAGTTCCTTTCTGTAATCTTCTTGTAAATCTTATACCCTACCACTGACAAAACTAGAAAACCTAGCGTTAGCCATGATAGAGAGATGTAGGCTAGATTTGTGTCTAGTGTAAATCCGTATTGGTCAAAGTGTATCGTTAAAAAGTCATCGTTCCACATTTTATTTATTTCCTAACTGCGCTGATTGTATAACCTGCGTCTTTTTCTACTATCTGTAATTCTTTCATAAAGTCTTGTAATTCTTTCACGCCGTCAAAGGTGAGAACTGCTAATACTTTTGTCTTCTTGCTATTCCATATTGCTGCTTCTATTTTCATTTTCTATTCTTTCTTTCTGTTAGTTTCTTATAGGGGTAATCTTATCGTATGCCACTGACAAAAGGCTGTTAGCCTTGCCAGTGTTGAGAGTTATCTCCGTCACACACCTCTGTGGTGAGGATTGTGTATCCGTTAGCCACTAGGCTATCTAGGAGATTGTTAATCATGCGCTCACTTACCATGAGGCGATTTGATACAGAGACGATAGAGTTATCTTTCTCTGCTGTGTAATTTAGTAATAACATTTTGTTATCCTTTCTTTTTGTTTATTTAATCTTATTTAATTTTATAGGAGAATCTTAACATATACCCTGCCAAAAGTCAAGGCGACACGCCGTAGGCTAGTTGTGAGCCTTGTCACAATCGTGCTTGTAATAGACTTGGTAGCCCCACACTGGGCAGGTCTTGTATTCGCTAGGATTGACAATCATGTAATCGTTTTTGCTTTCATATATAGTGTTCATCTTTTGAACCTTTCTTTATTTTCTAATACTGGAAGTATAACAGAAACCACTGACAAAATCAAGTCCTGGCACGGCGTGTCGCATGTGATTTGCACCACAGGGGTCGGGCGGTGTGGTCTAGATCACATGTGTCTTACATCACAATGTCCATAATGTCCGTTTTATACCCTCGAAAATGTCAGACCCCCCTGCTAGAATACTTGTATTAGATAAAAGAAAGGTAGGTCATAAAATGACTACACTAAATAAAAATGAAATAGTAGATTTTCTTATTGAAAATAACTTCGCAATTCAGGATAACATCTGCGTATTCTGCTCATCTCGTATGGATAGGTGGGATAGTATCTGCCGTAAGTGTAAAGAATATAAAGGTGTGATGAACATCGTTGATGCCGTAGAATACTATGGCTTAGAAATTATTGGATACTAAAGAAAGGTTGTCATAAAATGGCTACATTAGAAATTTTTGAAATGAATAACAATGGTGCAGGTTGGGTTGCACTAGAAAATGCTTCTGCTTCTACTAAATTAGATTTGGAATTAGCAATTCTAACTAATGCAGAAATAAAAGTTATTTCAACAAAACCTATTGAGGTTCGCACTTGTAGAGTTTGCGAATTAGCACATGAGGGTTTGTATTGCACAAATTGCTTCACTGGTGAGCGTGTGCGTGTTGGTAAAACAAAGTTTGCAAAAGTAATTCGTTTGCATGAGATTGGAAAATAAAATGAAAACACTTCAAGAAAAATTAGATTTAGTTGCAAAAGAATTAGAACCAATTCTTTGGGATCTATTAGATGAAATTGAAAAAGAATAATTATTCATAACATTGCATAAAAATGCCCGACCCATTTAGGTCGGGGCGTGTGATGTAAAACACATTTAAGTTACGGCGTGTCGTCTTGACTTTTTGAGATTTTTGTGTTAAACTTACATAGTAAGAAACTAAAGAAAGGTAAAAACTATGTCAGACTTTTTAGACTATATGGACGAAATCTACGAGGAATTAGTAGAGGAATTTGGACACGAGATTGAATCTGAGTGTGTCCATAATCACACCGCATAGACGGCGTGTCGCCTTGACTTTTCAAGGTGTATCTGATAGGATACTCAGTATCAAAACTAAATAAAGGATAAATGGCTAATGAGCCTAAGCAAATAAGTGTGAGATAAATCACAATGAGCCTTAGCAAATAAGTAGCCAATTTGTCAGCCCCCTCTGATAGGATAGTCTTATCAGTAAAAAAAGAAAGGTGACTACTAATGTCAGCAAATATCTATTCAATTGAAAATCTCCTAGTGGGAAAAACTTATCGCTCAAAAACTTTAACAGGTGAAATCATTTCAGCAGAAAAACACCCTGCGCCAGTATGGTATGAAAACGCTGAGGCGTATCTTGTTGAGGTTAGAAATCAAAATGGTGGCTATGCTTACCGCACACTAGCAGTTAGGAATAATGACTAATGAAATTAGATGAATTCAAGGCTCTTGTTGAGAGCCAGCGCAAAGCGCAACAATTGACAAACTTAGAGAAAATCGCTACAATTATTAACAACACTAAAGAAAAGGAAATTAAATAATGACATACACAGACTACCCATTTACAGCAAACGGAGTTAATTTCGTTTCTCGTATCTCTAACGATTCTCCATTTGTAGGCAGACTAAAATTTGTGCCTGCTGATGAATTTCGTGCTATGAATATTCAAGCCATTCAGGAACTTATTGGAGACGCTTCACTTCTTAATCGTGATGAATTACTTGCTGAGTTAGATAAAATTAATGACGGTGCAACTCACTCATGGATTTTGTTAGGAGAAAACGCCTAATGATGACACGAAAAGACTATGTGAAAACTTCTAATATTCTAAAAGGATTTTCTGATGAAATTCATCCGCAAGTATTTGAGGATTTAGTAGAGGAATTCGCACAATACTTTCAAGCAGACAACGACAGATTTGACAAAGCACGATTTGAAAAAGCGTGTGGTGTTGATGAGATAGGATTGATACCAGCATGAACAGATTTTTAACAACACTCGTTCAACTTAGTTTGTTAATCGCAACATTTTATTTAGTGCGTTTAATGATTCAAGATATAAAAGAAAACGGATTTTAGTTTTCAGATCCTAAGCATGATTTAAAACTGCTTGAAATTTCAACTAAAACCGCCCGAGGGGTTTTCCACAGGCTGTGGATAACTTTAAGTAAGATGTGAGATTTATCACAGAAATTCTGGCGTGTCTAATTTGATTTTAAGAAATAAAAATGATAGGCTGGAAGCCTGAAAATAAAGAAAGGAAACTTCAATGAGAACTTATTCTATTGTTGATTTATTAATTGGTCAGTATTACAGACCTACTTCTTTTGCCCGTAAATATCAGGGTGGAGAAATTAATTTCGCTGAAAAGCGTGATGATGTTTGGGTAGGCACAGATTACCAAGCCTATTCAATTAGATTTAATGGTGATAAATGGGCTACCATAGCCGTTAAAGTTTCAGACCTATAGAAAGGAAATAAATAAATGGGTTTAGATATGTATCTAAGTGCTAGAAAGCACATAAATAAAATAGACTGGTCTGCTCTTGATAATCAAGAAGAGCGTGACTATGCTGCTGCTACCCTGCCACAATGGAGCAATATTGTTGAGGCTGCGGAGTTATCTGATGTAGTAGATAAAAATGATATCTATGGAGTAAGCGTTAGCGTAAATGCTGCGTATTGGCGCAAGGCTAATCAGATCCATAAATGGTTTGTAGATAATGTTCAGCGTGGTGAAGATGACTGCGGAGAATACTATGTAACTAATGATAAGTTGAAAGAACTTTTAACTACCTGCCGTCAAGCACTATTTCACAAAGACCCTAGTTTGTTACCACCTCAAAGTGGTTTCTTCTTTGGTAATACTGATATCGATGAATACTATTGGAGCGATATCAAAAACACTATCAAGCAATTAGATAAACTAATTAATCTTGATGAGTTTGACAGCCTATCGTTCTATTATCAGTCCTCATGGTAGGACAAAACGGACATATTGGACAGGGCGTGTCAGATTTGATTTTGACACCCCTATCTGATAGGATTTCAGTATTGAAAGAAAGGAAATGAAAAATGGATAAATTGGAATACGCACTAAAGACTATTGCTAATTGCGATTTGTGTAATGGTAAAGGCTACTCATATTGGGGTTCTAATGATGAGGAGTATGATGTTGAAAGTTGCGAGTGTAATATCTACGATATTATTCTTGATGATGACGGAGATGTTATTTGGGATAATGGCTTGCTAAGTGAGCCTGAATTGCTAATGAGTATGGAGGCTAACTAATATGGGAAGTAATTTTGCTAATGATTTGGCTCTTGCTGATAATTTAGATATTGAAAGTCAGATAAGAATACACCTAAAGTCTAATCACTACCCACCCGTTCCTGCGTTCATGGTTCAACCTTGTGTTGAAGCCATAGATGCGGTGAATGATGCTGGACTTTGGGATTTAGAAATACCTATGCCTGAAGGCGTGACCTATAAGGGTTTGACTACTGCTCCTGCGTGGGCTATTATTGAACAACACCACCTAGATGCGTGGATTATTGAAAGAGAGGAATACTAAAATGGAATACACTTATGCGCTTACTACTTCGTATGACGGAGAATTGGTAAATACCCTGCGAGTATCAGATATGCTAACTGCGGTTGATGCGTGGGAAAAATGCGTGGACTTTGGAGATGCTAAAGAATACGCAACCTATAATTTATCAGACCCAACAGGTAAAATGTATACAAAAACTTTTTATCGTAATGGGCAGGTATCTATAAAATGACTGCTACAATGTTGAGCATGGACTACGCTTATGTTGACAATCTTTCAGCAGATCAATTGCTGCAAGATGATTTAATTGAAATTGACAATGAAGTTGTTCAAGTTATTGAATTGTCTTCAACAAAAGATGGAATTGTAATTACTTATGAAAATGAATTTGGTGAAAAAGAATTACAAGAATTTCCTGATGACACAATTTTTAAATTGTTTGTAATGCGCTGAAAAGCGCCCGACCCGTCCGAAATGTCCGTTTTGTGAATTAAGTACGATTTGATTTTTCTCCCTAAAAATGTTATACTAAAATATGTTTAAAAAGACTAAGGAAGATTTAAGACGCTTAATGGAATTAAGGCGATCTAATGCTGCTTCCCCAAAACAAAACAAAAAGAAATATAAAAGGACTAGACAAACCACTAGAAAAATGTTAGACTTGTCTAAGGAATAGAAAGGACCCCCTATGAAACTAAAACGCTCTATGGATAGAAAGGTTGCTAATGCCGTATCAAAAAATGGAAAAACACCAACAATTGCCAACACCTTTGGATTACCTGCTGGAAAGAATTTCTCGTGCCCTGGTGCCACTAACACTTGTGAAAGCGTTTGCTATGCAGGAAAACTCGAAAGAGTATATAAAGGAGTAAGAGAAAACTTACTACACAATTGGAATTTACTTAAAGACGCTGACCATGACACTATGGAAAACTTATTGCAAGATATGATTAATGATTTCAAGAAAGATTGTGATAAGCGAGAAGCACCTAAGTTATTCCGCATTCACTGGGATGGTGATTTCTTTAGTGATGAGTACGCATTCGCATGGAAGCATGTTATCCTTAATAATCCTGACGTAAAATTCTGGGTATATACAAGAGTAGCCTATGCAGCCAATATGCTAAAGGATATGGATAATCTTTCTTTATACTATTCTACAGATAAGGATAATAAAGAGATTGCTATTAAATTAAATAAAGATACTGGAATTAAATTAGCATACCTTGCAGATACCTTCGCAATGGGTCAGGCTGATATGAAAGAGATGATTGGTAAGGTAGGGGCTAAATGCCCTGAGAATAAAAAGGCTATTCCACTTATCTCAACAAATGGGTCTGCCTGCGTATCATGTGGGTTATGTATTGACAATAAGGCTCATATAGTATTCTCTGCTAAAAAGAAGTAGGGATCTGCGGGGATTTGATAAATACCCTGCGAAATGATAAAATAATAAAAACAGAAAGGCAAGCATGGAACTATTAGTAATAACCTTATTAGTGTTATCCCTGCTATTCGCTGGCATGGGGCACGGAAAGTGATTTACCTCACAAATCTCAAATAGTGAGATTTTTAGGGTCTAGGACTTGACAAACCCAAAAATAAATGAAATAATAAATACAAGAAATAACAACTAACGAAAGGAAATACAATGTCAGTAAATACAGCACTATACAAGGTAGGAGATACCTACACAAGCCAAAAGTCAAAGCAGACAGGCGTTATCAAGGAAATCGTGCCACAGGCAAATGGTAATGTTCGTGTCAAACTTGATGTTGAAGGCTCAACACGCTGGACAACTTGGACACCTAAATCCAACTAACTCTCAAAAACGAGAACTCTCCTGAGCAAGAGAACGATAAACTGCTCACTTGATTTTCTATCATAGAAATGCTAGGATAGATACCCCCAACAAACACCAAACAGAAAGGCAATACAGAAATGGCAAGAAACGGAAAAGCGATAAATGTAAAAATCGCTACAACCAAAGTTATCAAGGCTCTTGAACAGGCTCTTGATAAACTAAATAAAGATTTTGCTTCACAAGAGGCAAATGAGGCAAAGCACGACAAGGCAGTAAAAGCATGGAATAAAGAAGTTGCTAAAGTTGCTATGAGTGCTATCAGCAAGGCAGATGACCTATCTGCTCATACAAGATACAATGGCGAAATCCAAGTATCTTTCTCACTACCTAAAGGTTCTATTGAACTACCTGATGAACCTAAGAAAGACTACAACTCTATCCATGAGTGGCAGTATCGTGAGCAAAAAGAGGAAATTGAGAACGCAATTCGTATTCTCAAGATGACAGATGAGGAAGTAGTTTCTACTTCTACTTACAACGCTATCGCAAGATACCTATAAAAATTGGCGGGGGAATTGGACAAAATCTAATTCCCCTGCTAAAATAGTAATAACACCAACAGAAAGGGAAAACAAAAATGACACTAGGCGGATACACTTATCAAGTAGGAGATTTATTCACTACTTCTAAAACAGGTATTACAGGTCGTATTGAAAAGTTTGTTCCACAAACTAAAAATGTGACTCGTGTAATGCTACGCTTGGCAAACGGACAACAGCGTTTTGCTATGGTAAAAACAATCTAGTTTCTCTCTTGATAAGCACTGCTAATAAATGAAGTGATCTAAAAAATCCTTGCAGTTATTCCTAGAGAGATTGTCCTGAGCATGACAATAAACTGCTCCCAAAAACCCCCCGACCCCTGTGATCTAAATCACATCTCATTATGTGAGATTAATTAAGAGGATGATTTGCTTTTCCCATATATTTTTGCTATGCTTAGTTATACCAACAGAAAGGAAAGCCCCATGATAGCAACCGCTATTAAATTACAAGAAGCAACACAAGAAGCCGTTCATGACGAAATGATAATGGATTTAGCAGCCCATGTTTTTCACTCAAGAAATGAAATGTCAGATAATGATTTTGCTCAAGTATTATTTCAATACTCAGCAGCACTTTCAGCAATGACTACAACATTAGTAACTCATGCATTACTAACAGAAAATGAAATCAACGAATTAACTTCCACAATTAAAGAAATGGAAACAATGGGAAAGGACATTGAATAATGGAAACAACAGAAACAACTGAAACGGTTAACGTCGTACCTATACACTATAACCCTAATCAATTGGTAACCTATAAGGTTATTGATAATGCTAATATCACATATCCTACAGTAAAGGTTGTAGACCTTGAATGGGACCTAGAGAACTATCGCTATAAGGCAAAGCAGTACAGCGAATATTATTCTAAGGTTACCCAGTTAGAAGAGAGACTGGCTGATTACTTAGAAATGGATTCAGAAGACATTGTCTCTGATATCTGTAGCATATTTGGATTTAATCCTACCAAGGAAATTGAATTCGAAGCAACAGCAACAATCACTGGAACTGTTACCGTCCCACTTTCAGAACTTGCTGAATTTGATATTGACAGCATGGACCTAAGTCTAAGTGTTGATTCATATTCATATGAAATTAATGCTGATGCAGAAGTGGATAACATTTCAACTTTGTGATAGGGGGCTATCCAAAGGATCTGAGCACATCCTAAAACTGCTCCACAAATCCCCCGACCCGCAAACCCTGCATTTGTCAAGTTTAAGAGGGTGTGTTTATGATCACAGAAAAAAATGTCCGATTTATCCCATATCTAATAACCCTATTTGACTTTGTCAGCCCCCCATGCTAAGATTAGTAAATCAATTAGAAAGGATAAAAAATGGCTCATGAACTAGAAACGCAAAATGGCGTTGCTTCATTCGCATCATTCCGTGAACCTGCTTGGCATGGTCTAGGCACAGTATTCACAGAAGAAAAAAATACAACAGAAATGTTGGCTGCTGCTAATCTAAATAATTGGAATGTTAGATTGGTAGATGTTAAAATTCCAAATACTTTATCATCAGATAAAGAATATCAATATGTTGTTAGGACAAATCCTACAGATAAATCTCAGACAGATGTTTTGGGAATTGTTGGACAGCGTTATCATGTTTTACAGAATGAGGAATTATTCTCATTTGGTGATAATATCCTAGATGGTGGTGGTCGTTGGGAGACTGCTGGCTCTATTCGTGGTGGTCGTGTAGTATTTGGCTCTCTTGCTCTTGAGCGTGAGACAGTATTAGACCCTACAGGTGTTGCAGATAAGGTAAAAACTTATTTGCTTATCAATACATCACATGATGGCTCTATCGCTATTCAAGCATCTATCACACCCGTTCGTGTTGTGTGTGCTAACACTCTCAATCTTGCTCTAGGCGCTAAGCGTGGTAAGAATGCTATCAAGCAATCTTTCAAAATCCGCCACACTCAGACAGCAGAAGGCAAAATTCAAGTTGCTCGTGAGACACTAGGTCTTGCGAATAAATACATGGACGCTTTTGATGTTATGGCTAAGGCTATGATTGAGAAAGAAATCACAGCACAGCAATTCAATGAAATCATTCTTGCTGCTTACCCTAAGCCTGATAAGGATACTAAGGGCGCAATCAAAAAGTGGGAAAACAAGGTAGATGTTATCAATGACATTTATACTGGTGAATTCAATGGCATGATTGCTAACACAGCATGGGGCGCTTTCAATGCTCTAACTGAGCGTTTAGATTGGCATCGTGCTGCTCGTGGTGGTAATAACGAAAGTATTCTTGCTGCTGCATCTGGTTTTGATGCAACAATTACAGCAGAAAAAAATCGTTTGCTAACAGTTGTAAAAAATACTTTAGCAATAGCGTAATAAAAACGCAACTCCTGAGCATGAGTATAAACTGCTCACTTTTTTATTGATCAGAAAAATTGCAAAAAATCCCCCCGACCCTGTCCGTTTTGTCCCTTTTATTAAGATTGTTAGTTTTATTTTTTAAAATTTTTTTATTAAGAGGGACTTGATTTTTCCCCGAAATTTTGCTAAAATATATTTACCACAGAAAGGGAAAATATGTTAGGTTATACCACAGAACAAGTAGAAAATATGGCAATGATTCTTAATTATTCTATTCATCACCATATTAAGGATACTAAGTTTGCAGAGGAAGATGTTGCAGTCCTTAGAGATCTAGAGGATTTCTTATTAGGGTTATTAGCAGAGGGTAGAGTGTGATGAGTATCACATTGATAGGGCTTGACTTATACCCTGCCTTAATGGGAAAATAATACTATGGACATTTACTTAGAAGAACTCGCCAAGACCATAGCAACTCACGACCTTGATTGTGTTTGTCGTGATTGCGCT
>JACCDW010723865.1_pt1 | contig 10166 bp, 6 predicted proteins | sample 7449781 | NCBI WGS metagenome assembly JACCDW01 (sample SAMN15323449, study PRJNA562643) | freshwater metagenome | isolation source: river surface water | place: USA:Blue River Watershed | collected 2017-08-18 | reverse complement strand
TTATAATCGGGTAATCTAATTTTATCATTTACCGGCATGGTTTATTTAAATCTTTAACTTAATGAAAACGCAGAAATTGAATATGTTGGGCTTGTTATAGAATAAGTTCCAGACGGAAATAAGGGACCAGAAGCTTTTAATTCCTCGACTGCTGTGGTTAAAGTTCCATCGATTTGATCCGGAGGTGCAAATGCAGGCCCTGGATCAACATAATCATCGACTAAAGAAATCTTTAGATATAAAATCGATGCGGTTCCTGCACTATTATCTGCCACATTCGTCCATGCTGATAGTCTGTAATAATTGGCAGAATATGGAGTGCTTAAAGAATTCTGATAATACACTTGTGGAGAATTAGTCAATGTATAATAATTTACCAATGGATCAGTATTTGCACCAAATGATCTAATCGAAATAGCGTTTAAAATAGTAACCCAAGCATTATTTTGTGCTGTTGACGACGCTGGCGTCAATGTAGTCGTTATTCTTATTTTTCCACCGCTGTTGAAAAAATATCTAGCATCGTTAGCATTAGCAAAAGTAACTGTTGCTGTGCATTCTGCAAGGCTACTCCACGGTGTTGATGTAGTTTGGCTTGTTGCTGAAGAAACGATTGATTGTCCTGCACCGATGTTAAATCGATTGGCGATGGCTGTTTCTAATAATGTATTATAATTAGTGTTCGGAGCAGCCGCACCGTACCCGATAGGGTCTCCAGAATTAACTGTTACGATAGTTGGAAGAACACCGTCTTGATGATATCTAATCGATGTGATATCATAACGCAGCGCATCCCACTGTGCTTTAGTTATCGTATTACCAGTGAATACATCACTAGACTGTAATGTCTGTCCGTAACCCCTAGTTCCGGATCCGGATCCTAATAGTGATTGAGCCTTATCTTGTATAGTTACATAATCGGCTGCGGCGATGTCTGTTCCGAGTCCTGACATATTATAGCACCAATACTTCTATGGTTTTAACACCTGTATCGCTGTTGCTTTCTAAAGCTACGGCAAATACATCATTAGCATGTGGAACTGCTGGAACTGCTGTTCCGTGATTTCCTGCTATTAATCGTTGTCCTTTTTTAACTGCACCTGAAACTTTACACGGAACTCGACCTTTTAAGGCAATATATATTCCGCCTTCTAAATCCTTATTCATCATAAATGCTGGATTAGTACTAACTACGCCAATAGCACGTTGTCCCCATTGGCATGCTTCTACTTCATGTTCGCCATGTTCACACACAGAAACTACAGTTCCTGCTTCGTAATCTTTGTCTGCTAGATATTTTTCTGCTAAGTCAGCATATCGAGCTGCTGTGGCTGTACCGTCAAACAATACCGCTGTAATATTACCGCTTGAATCTCTAGCAGCGATCGAGTATGGTGTAGAAGTTGTTTTGGCTGTTCTATATTGTGTGCTGACGGTGCCTGAATCCCAAGCAGGATCTGTGGCAGCATTATTAATTCTAATTCTATCAGCTTTATCGGCGGTACCTATAAACTGATTAGCATAGATATTTCCAGTAGTATCTCTAATAGGTACTGTAGCTACTGAGCTACCAGGCACAGAAATGCTAGGCTCTAGGTCAGTTAATTTACTAGCACTGGTCGCTGTAGCGGCTGATCCTGTACAGCTTCCTGTTAATGTTCCAACAATGGTTGCGCCTGCATAACCAATTTGTTTTGTAGCGCCGTTGATCATGATCTGACTATCATTGGAATATACACTTCCTGTATGATTGCCAGTAGAATTACCTGTGACATTACCAACTAGATTTCCAGTTACTGTGGTCGAATATAGATTGCTCCATCTTGATGCATTACTGCCTAATGTGTAAGAATTGTCTGCACCAGGAACTAATCCGGTTGATCTAACAATAGCAATATCACGCTCGTCTGTAACTTCAGTTACAGTAATTCTAAAAATTATATCGTTACCTAGTCTATTTTCAACGATTACTTCATCACCGTTTTCAACCCTAACTCTTAGGTCATTACCATCTCCGACTGTAAAGCCAGGATCTTTAAAGAATACATCTTCGGTGAATTCATTTTCACCTTTTCTCAGATATTGACTAGCTGTAAAGCCTCCCAACGAATTAGCATTATTAGCTGTTCCCCACATTACATAATCATCTGTGGAAACTCCGGTTTGTGATTTAGCCAAGGTAAAACCTTTCTTAATCACTGTAAAATCTTCAATTGGGTTTTGACTGTTATCAAGTGTGAATGCAGTTTTGCTGTAAATTCCAATTACTTTATCGTCAGCAAAAACTTTTAATATAGTATGTGGACCTAGGTCGGTGGCCACAGTTCCTTTTACCACTGCTGCTGTGATTGTCGAAGATCCTAAATCTGGGCTTGCTTCAGGTCCTACTAATGTAAAATCGGTTCCGGTCCATGCATATAATTGTTTAGCACTTGTATCCCACCAAAAATCACCAGTCGATAAACCACTAGGTGCAGTAGCACTAGCTTCGGCGCCTCCTGCAAGTTTAAATCGAGATCCATCATAGAATTTTAATTTCTTGTTTGATGTATCGTACCAAATTTGACCAGTAACTACTTTAGGTGGTGGAGTAGTATTAGCGAAATTTTCCATTAAATGTAGGAAATTTTCGTTCTGTACTTCTCCATAACCGGCATAATTTTTACCTACAAATCTAAGATCTGTAGTGGTATCAATTGTTCCATCTTCGACTGATACTAAAAATTGTCCGTTAAATTTATCTACTTGATATGCCATATTATAACTCCGCCCATTGCTTATATTTATTCGCTTAAACTATACGAGCAGCGGCGGCTTGCCTCTGCTGTTCTAACTCTATATACTCTGCATCAGTTAAACTTGTTGGAATACCCAACGCTTTTTGACGTAAATGACGCAGTACTTTCCAATCGGTACTGTTTAAAAACTCTTTTTCTTGACCGTTCGCAATATCTCTAGCTTTTTGTGATATAACTACTGTCGAAACTGGTAACACTGTTCTTAAACTTACATCAAAATAATGTGTTTGATTTCTTAATTGTAACTCTTGTTCATCAGTTATTTGAACAACTGAGATCGAACCAGGAACCGTTGGTTGATAACTTAAAACTGATATAACATTGTCATTTTCTAAACAAACATAGTGCATTTTTAACTCCAAATTGCTAGATAGTTACCAGCGGGTGTTGATCTTTGTTCTGTGTTTTGCACCCAAACTCTGATCCTATCTCCCTGGATTTGATATTGTGTTCTTATACTGTCGTTGCCGTCAACACCACCAGCATAATGCACCGTATTTAAAGATGGTATAAAAGCAACTAAGTTGCCCATGCCTTTCCCTGCGGGAGGAAATACATCGAAATAGTTTGTTCCGTTATTGAAACTTCCTACTTGATTAGTATATCCAACACAACCCACTTGACCGTATGTAAATGTGTAAACGCCTACCCTACTATCAACATAGGTTTTATTTGCAAGATGATCTCCGCTAGTCGGAGCAGCACTAGATGTAACATTTCCTCTAGAAATCAATACACCGGCAGCAGCATCTAATTCAATAATATCTTCTACAGATCCGGGACCATCGTTATTAACATATAATCTTAGAGCTAGTTTTTCTCCACCTCTACTATAAACATCAATCCATGCTACATCGCCACTGCCACCATACGGATCGTTTGGCCACTGTATTTTTCCATTTGTAGCCATTCCAACGGTGCTAGCACTGGCGACATTGCCGGTATGTGTTCCTGTCGAATTTCCCGTTAAATTACCAGTAACATTACCAGTAACGTTACCTGATAATGTAGCTGTAATCGTTCCTGCACTAAAATTACCGCTGGAATCTCTTGCCACAACTTTACTTGCTGTGTTATTTGAAGTAGCATCTACAGCTAAGGTAGCATTTATAGTTCCATCATAAGTAGCCAATGCTCCTGTAGTAGATGTATTAACTAATGTTAGGTAGTTGCCTTTCGTTAATGGTTCTCTACTTATTCCCGACCATGCTAACGTTCCGCCGGCCTGTACGGTTAGTACCGTTCCAACAGCACCCAGTCCAAGCATAGTAGTAGTGTTTGCTGCTGTCTGATATGGTATAGCTCCGGCTCCACCACCTACTATATTTGTTGCTCTAGTAGCTAATGTTGCAGTATCTGCATTTCCAACTAAATTATTTGCATAGATATTGTTAAATTTGTAACCAACGATACCTAAATTAGTTGTATTGTCGCCAAGTATCGCTGGAGCATTAGGACCGCCTAGAGATAATGATGTTGTTGAGTCTACAAAAGAAACATCCGGACCAGTAGAACCCATGTCAAAATTCATTTTACCGGTCGCTGATCTTATCGTCGGTGTATTAGAATCTATTAAGAATCTCAACGAACCGGACGATCCAATCGCTACACCCGCATCTGCTACGGACAGATTAGTTAAAGTTCCTACACTGGTTAACGAAGATATTACTACGTTAGGTGCTAGGGTGTCGGTGGTCAAGGTATTTGCTGCTGCTGGTACTGTGATGTTTGCGGTGCCGTCAAAATCAACACCATTTATCTTACGTTTGGTTTCAAATTTCGAAGCTGTAAAAGCATTACCTGTTAATGTGGCTCCGACAAATTGATTAGCTTCTATCACATTAAATCTGCTGGTGCCTGTGGCAATATTAACATTACCTAATAACGTTCCACTGAATGTAGCAGAAATAGTTCCTGCTGAAAAATCACCTGCTGAATCTCTAGCTACTATTTTTCCTATGGTATTATTTGAAGTGGCATCTACGCTCCAAGTAACTTCATTGCTACCATCAAAATTAGCACCGGTGATGTATGTGCCTTTCATTAATCGATTAAGAGTGGCAGCTTTGACTGTGATATCTGACTGTCCATCAAACACTGTACCGTTGATAAATCGAGGAGTGTGTAGTCTATCTGCACTACTGGCTCTGCCTGTAATGTCACCTTTTACCTTAACAAGGCTGGATAAGTTTATACCTGCGATGAGATTATTTTCAAAATTAGCTATTGAATTCGAAGGATCGATAGTGAATGCCACTGGTGTTGATATGGCAATTACGTTTGCATTTATTTCTAAAAATATAACAGGTCTTGTAGTTCCTGTTGAATCTATCAAAGATCCTGATCTACATCTAGTTGTACCAAACCCAGGAACAGCTTCCGGACCGATAAATCTCCAGTCAACTCCATCATATACATTTAAGGTATTAACTGGTGTTTTTAACCATAATGCTCCAGCAGTTGGCTCTGGGGGAGGATTACTGTCTAATATTGCTGAACCGACCAAGTTCCATTTACTGCCGTCGTAAACATGTAATAGATTATTTGAACTGTCAAACCACAGTTGACCTTTTAAAGGTCTAGAAGGAGGATTATCATTGGCAAAATTTTCCAACATCCAAACAAAATTTTCATTCTGTGCTTCGCCGTAGCCAACATAGTTTCTTCCTACTAAGTTAACGCTGGTGGACGTATCAAGAGTACCATCTTCTAGTACTATTAATTGTTCTCCGTTATAATTGTTAATCGTGTAGGCCATTTATACCGCTCCTAATTTCATTATGGTAATACTGATTCTGATACGTATGTCCAGGTGCCTGCCACTAACTGGAATACTTTGATAATTCTTGTTGTTGAAACTGCCTGTCCTGGAACTGTAGCTGTTGAAAAAGCCAAGTTCGTTACAGCATTAGCAGACCCGCCAACTAAATCTGTTAAAAATGTATTGTAACTGAAAGATCTTAAAGGATTTATTTCTAGCGATGCAGACGAGTTACTGATCAACGTACATAATATTCTTGCCACTGTTCCGTTTCTATAATCTGCTACCGGCGCTAAGTTATTTAAAATATTAGTTATAATATATCCATTTGATTTACCGTCTGATAAATCCATACTAAAAACTATTGATCTGCTTTCAACTCTATTATCTACATATTCTTTATTTGCTGCATCTGTAGACACTGTCGGAGTTGCTAGACCTGTAATCTTAGGACTGCCGATAAGAGCAACATTACCTGTACCGTCTGGTTCTAATTCCAGATCATCGTTGCTGGCCACGGTAGAAATTCTATTATTTTCCAACTGCATCTGTGTCACTGGAGGAGCTCCAGGACCAACTCGAACAATGTTCTGTGTACCAAACGCTGTTACGCCCGGAATGCTGGTAATAGCGGAACCTAAACTATTTCCATCAATGACCTTAACTCCGCCGATGTATAAGGCGCCGCCCACTGCTGTGATATTCATTGGTTCAGAAACGTTGAACCAATTATCTGCATTAGACCAAGCTATGGTTTTATCTGTACTACCTTTAATAGTGATACCTGCTCCATCTGCAGATACATCTGATGGCGATATAACGTTAGCTAATATAATATTTTTGTCTTCTACGGTTAAGTTAGCAGTGTTGATCGTAGTAGTTGTTCCCTCAACAGTAAGATCGCCTTGAACAGTTAAGTTACCGCCGACTTCCACAGAACTACCGGCGATTCCGCCGTATAATAATATAGTTCTTGTGGCTGCTATAATCGATACAGCGTCTTCTTGTGTAACGCCTTTTCTTACGTTAAGCGTTAAATTTTTATCACTAGAACTATTTGAAATTAAAATATTTCCAGAGTTTACATAGAAGTTGGCCTGTCCTGCTGCGCCTATGATAATACCTAAGTCAGTATTAATTCGTAATTGTCCATCAATGGCGTTGGATGTGTCTTTTCTAACATATAGAGTAGATGCTGCACCTCCTAGCTGTTCAGAATTAGTAACTGTTACATTAAATTTTAATCCCGACAATGTTCCGCCATTGAATCCCGGAATGATTCTAGTGCCGGCATTGCCATATCCTATTATAGAATTTTTAATATAAAAGTCATCTTTCGAAAAAATTCCTAATAAGATTCCATTGGTATAAAGATAAGTTACGACTCTAGTTTGATTAAGTGTATCTAAAATACTTTCTACTTTTAATCCGCTTAACCCTTGATTAGCTGAGTATGCAGGTCCTAATAAAATAGGATTAGTTCCATCGAAGAAAAATAACTGTTCATCTAAATCATTGTACCAAAGGTCCCCAACCGATAAAGTTGAAGGTTGTGTTGTAGATATCGTAGCAGAACTTACCGGAAGGAATTCGGCTCCGTTATAGACTTTTAATTTTAATTCACTGGTGTCAAACCATATCTGACCTCTGATAGGGTGTGTGGGTCTACTGGTACTGGCAAAATTTTCTAGGAGCTTAATAAAGTTTTCATTTAGAGCTTCGCCAAACCCGCTGTAGTTTTTTCCAATTAATGTTATGTCAGTTGATAGCGTGTCTAGCTGACCGTCTGCTACTGTCGCTACTACTGTTCCGTCTGTTTTGTTAACTTGATATGCCATGTCGTCTACCTAATTAGAATGCCGGTGGACCGGATCTGATAATATAATTTACTGCTAGATAAGGATTCATAATACCAATAGGTGTTCCTAGAACAGTACCTGTTGGTTTTTTGATGCCTCCTGAATCTTTTAGATATTGTGCCTGTCCAGGTGCGGTTGGACCCAATCCTGTAGTTGCTTCCGGATCAATTGCTGTAGTAACGGCTACTGCGGCATAATCTTGTCTAGTCGAACTCAATGTATGACTGTGCTCTGGTAAATTTGAAAGTGCAAGAGTCACTGAACTTTGTCCGGCACCACCACCTAGTGTTTGTGCAAGAACGTCAGGAACCCTACTAGCTGTTCCTCCTCCGGCATCAACATAACCACCAGACACTAACGGAACCGTTCCAGCATTATCCATGTTATCTTTACCAAGTGCAAATCTGCCTCTCAAGTCAGGAAGTCTATAAGTTCCTACACCGACTAATGCTGTTGAACCATTGTAAGTGGTGCCTATCACGTCAAATAGATCTGAATATTTTGATCTTTCAACTTCCGATCCGTCGCATAATAAGTATCCATAAGGAGCATTAGCGCCGGCATACGGTAAAATTGTTCCAATAGGAACACCAAGATCTCCTACAAAAGTATCTCTGGTTTGTTTTAAAAGACCACTCGATGTTCCAGATGATTCGCTGGCTCTAAATGTTAGTACATAGTCTGTCTTTTTCGATACTGCCGGAAATGGTTCACTCTTTCCAGAAATAATATTCGATGTTAATGTTGTGGCAAAAACCTTGGTATAACTACCAACTTGACCATCAAACTGTATAGCTGGACTAACCACGTCTCCAGACAACTGGAAAGTAGTAACATTTTTTAAGTTTGTTGCTGTATTAGCATTACCGCTGATGTTTCCTTCTAGAATGCCTTGGATTGTATCTGCGATAATAGTCTTAGCTCTAACAGTGTTCCATCGTCTGGTCGACGAACCGTTATCATAAGTGTCTGTTGAAGAAGGTTGAACATTAGCAAACTGACTGGTGCCGGTAACTGATAATGTATCTCCGACTAATAAATTTTTCGTAATAGATACACCGCCAGCGACTCTCACTGCACCGTTGTTTAGGTTCGTACTTGATGTAGGATTTGTTACAATTAAAGAGCCGGTTAATGATATGTTTCCGTCAACATCTAGTGCCTCATCTGGGACTGCTTTATTAATACCGACTCTATTATCTACTATTCGTAAAATAGTAGAAGGAATTCCGTTTCTGTTTGTTTGCAGATCTAAACTACTACCTGCCGCACTATTATAAATCTTGGCTGCTGTAGAAGTAGTTCCTATATTAAATGTTCCATCGATACCAACAGTAACACCGCTGTTACTTCTGATATTAATTCCAAAATCTGTGGTATTAACGATATCTGATCTTAGAAACTTGCCTGCATCAATTTCTACTCCAGCCACATTCAATGCATCTGCATTCTTGGCCGTTCCGAATAACTTAGGAAGATATCCTCCAACGAATTGAGCGATTTCAGATTCAGTCGAAGGATCTGCAATATTAATACCGGCTCTGATTTGATCAAATCCTGAAATAATAACTTTTGGAGTAAAACTATCTTTAGAAAATACAATTACAGGGATATCTGCGATGTAAAAAGTTAAAATAAATCTATCTATGTTGTCGCTGTCGGAAATTTTTTCAACCACAGGTCCATATCTTAGACCATCGACTGAACTTTCGCTTGGTCCAACTAAAATCCATCGTGTACCTGTAAAAATACGAAGTTGTTGATTAGTGGTATCAACCCATAATTCACCAACTTTGCTTTGAGCGACCGAAGGCTCAGCAGGACCTTTCTGTATACCTGACGCTGCTTTCCACGATGTATTGTCCCATATCATAAGAACATTATTTGTACTATCGTACCATAATTGTCCTTCTATGGGATTCACTGGTTCATCGGCTGAAGCAAAATTTTCTAATAAAGCTAAAAAGTTTTCTGCGATAATCTGTCCATATCCTGTGACGTTGCGTCCAGGAAATGTTAAACTGGTATCTGTACTTGAAGTATTGTCAAATACAGTGATTGGAGTTTTGTTATCTCTATCTGTAAAATTAACTGTATATGGCATCTATTATACCTCTGTAAAACCGGTTAAGCTCTGTACACGGATTGTGTAATCAATCTGTAGTAGTCTGTTTAAACTTTTTTGCACAGGGTGAAAGATAACATGAGTCAATAGTTTACCATCTCCGGTTGGGTTATAACTCTTTAATCCTAATTCATCGAAAACAAAATTTCCGCTCATGTCGATAGAATTATCAAACGCTTCTTGATCAATAGGCTCACCGTAATCTAATAAACAACTAATTAAAATGTCACTGTACGTAGCGCCACTGATATGACGTATTTCCATTTTATTTCTTGTAGGATCTGTATTTTCTGTAGCATTTTGATCAACAACTTTGTTATAAGTTTGATTATAAAGGCTAGAATTAACACCTATGGTATTTGGTGTTAGATATGTAATTAAACCAGTAGGATCCACAGTAGTACCGCCAGTGCCGAACACCATTTCATACACTGTGCCCTGTCCTTGATTAGACAACGAATTTACCATAGCCACGCTCATATTTTCATAGTGTATGGCGTTTCTTTTATCTATAAAGACTTCTTTAGTCGTTGGATCGAATATCTTTATATGGCCCTCAAAATGAAATCCGCCTGTTTCGTTTGGACGAGAGGGTGTATTATCTGTGCTTGTTTGTTGATCTG
>JACCDW010472035.1_pt1 | contig 10166 bp, 9 predicted proteins | sample 7449781 | NCBI WGS metagenome assembly JACCDW01 (sample SAMN15323449, study PRJNA562643) | freshwater metagenome | isolation source: river surface water | place: USA:Blue River Watershed | collected 2017-08-18 | reverse complement strand
TGGCGAATTCGTAGAAGGTATCTGACAGGATAATGACCTGGAAATCCTGGCGCAGTTGGTCGAGGAAATCTTTGGCGCCCGGCATCGGCCCCATTTCGGCGATCACTTGCTGGATATCCGGCAGGCCCAGCTTATTCTCGCGCAGGATATCGAGGCGGTATTTCATGAGCTTGTCGTAGTCCGGCTCGTCTCGGGTCGTGCGGCGCAGTGCTTCGATGCCCGTGCGGTTGGCGAATTCGATCCAGATCTCTGGAACGAGGACACCTTCTAGGTCAAGACAGACGATTTGCACGGCGGAACTCCCGATAAAAAGTGGATACAAATAAGGCCTAAATTTTACCCGATGCGGCTCGCCTGCCCTACAATGCGGGCGCATGAAACGTTTTTTTGCCGTCTTTCCCGTCTTCAAAGAGATAAGCCCTGCCCAGTGGGTTGTGGCTTGGGCGTGTCTTGGTCTGTTGACCTTGCCCTTTGTGGCGATAGCACAGCAACCAGCACCCGTGTTCGACCCGACGGTGATTGAGGCTCGTGACCAGGAAGCCAAGGCACTCAAGGAGGAAGGCAAGGCCATCCGCTCAGAAGCCGATACGCAGCTGGAGATCGATACCTGGAACTGCTATAGCAAGATTCTGGTGAACTGGTGTATCGATCGCGCCAAAGAGCGCCGTTATGAACAACGCGAAAAAGCGCGCGAGCTCGAAGCGCGTGCGGCCGTGATCGATCGTGAGGTCCGTGAGCGCCGCCTGATCAATCAGCTGGCGAACCCGCCGCAAGAACTGCGTCAGCCAAATCCGCCGGATGGCGCCATCAAGAAAGCAATTGATGAGGGCAAAACGTTGAAGCAGGTGGATCAGGAGCGCAAGGTTCGCGAAGCGGAACAATCGGCTAAGCCACTGAAGACGGATGCCGAGATTCAAGCAGCCTCTGCCGAGCGTGACCGTAAGGCGGCCGAAAAGCGCGCGAAGCGCGAAGCCGCTGAGCAGCAGCGGGCTGCCGAAAAAGCCGCCTATGAAGCGCAGCAAGCTGCCAAGAACGCGAAGCCTTAGCGTTTTGCTGCGCGCTCTCTGAACGAGCCTAGTTCAGACCTTGGCTAGTAAGGTAGTCTTCGTAGTTGCCCTGGAAGTCGACAACCGTATGATCTGTCTTGATCTCGAGGATGCGCGTCGCCAGTGAGGAAACAAACTCGCGATCATGCGAAATAAAGATCAGCGTGCCTTTGAACAGGTCGAGCGCGGTGTTCAGGGACTCGATCGATTCCATGTCCAGGTGGTTCGACGGTTCATCCATCAGCAGAATGTTCGGGTGCAAGAGCATCAGACGGCCAAAGAGCATGCGGCCCTGCTCGCCCCCGGAAATGACCTTGACTGGTTTTTTGACGTCATCCCCTGAAAACAGCAGTCGACCCAGGGTGCCGCGAATCAGCGTGTCCACATCCGAACCCTCATAACCGCCGGCACGCACGTAGCTTGAAATCCAGTCGGTCAGGTTTTCGTCAGAGGCAAAGTCGGCAGCGTGATCCTGTGCGAAGTAGCCGATCTTGGCTTTTTCCGTCCACTTGATGGTGCCGGAGGTCGGGGTGAGTTCGCCATTCAGCAATTTGAGCAGTGTCGTTTTACCAACGCCGTTTTCACCGATGATAGCGATCTTCTCCCCCGCGTTGACGGTGAGCGATAGATTCTTGAATAGCGGTTCGCTGTCGGGGTACGCAAAACTGAGGTTTTCGATTTCCACCGCCTGACGGTGCAGCTTGTCTTTGTCGTCGTACTCGAAACGGATCCACGGATACTGGCGCGATGACGGCTTCACGTCTTCCGGCTTGAGCTTGTCGATCAGCTTCAGGCGGCTGGTGGCCTGTTTGGCCTTCGAGGCGTTGGCTGAGAAGCGGCGGACGAAAGTCTGCAACTCGGCGATGCGTTCCTTGGCCTTGGCGTTGGCGTTTGCTTGGCGCTCCCGTGCCTGCGTTGAGGCCTCCATGAAATCGTCATAGTTGCCGGCGTAGGTGGTGATCTTGCCGTAATCCAGATCGGCCATGTGCGTACACACCTGATTCAGGAAGTGGCGGTCATGGGAGATGATGATCATGGTGGCGTTGCGCTCGTTGAGTACATCTTCCAGCCAGCGGATGGTATTGATGTCGAGGTTGTTCGTTGGTTCGTCCAGCAGCAGGATATCCGGGTTGGCGAACAGTGCTTGTGCCAGCAAAACCCGCAGCTTCCAGCCTGGGGCGACTTCGCGCATCGGGCCATGGTGTTTATCGATGGGGATGCCAACACCCAGCAGCAGCTCACCCGCACGGGCTTCGGCGGTATAACCGTCGTATTCGCCGAACTTGACCTCCAGATCGGCAGCTTTCATGTAGTCGTCTTCGGTCGCTTCCGGGTTGGCGTAGATGGCATCGCGCTCCTGCATGCAGGCCCACATTTCTTCGTGACCTTGCATCACGACGTCCAGCACGCGCTGGTCTTCATAAGCGAACTGATCCTGACGCAGATAGGCCATGCGCTCGTTGACGTCTTTGCTCACATTGCCAGCCGAGGGTTCCAGGGCGCCGCACAGAATCTTCATGAAGGTGGATTTGCCGGCGCCGTTGGCACCGATCAGACCATAGCGATACCCCTCGCCGAATTTAACCGACACGTTTTCAAATAGGGGTTTGGCCCCGAACTGCATGGTGATGTTATTGGCGACGAGCATGACGAATCCAGAAAGGCGTTGCGGCCGCCCCGATGTGATCGTGTCGGCCGCTAAGACGATGTTTTTAAAGCCGTCATTCTACCAGCCGCTTCGCTGCGGTGCGGCACCGGCTGGGTGTTCCTGCGGTACACTTGTCTCATGGTTCCTAATTTGACGACGGCGCTTGCCGGCCCCCTTCTGGCGCTGGAGCAGCGCTTTCTGGATGAGACAACCGCCATTGAGCGGTGGTTTCGGTGTGCGTGGCAGGATCACACACCGCCGTTCTATGCCTCGGTTGACCTGCGTAACGCTGGTTTCAAACTGGCGCCCGTCGATACCAACCTCTTTCCCGGTGGTTTTAATAACCTGAATCCGGCGTTTTACCCGCTGTGTATCCAGGCGATCCAGACAGCGATCGAAAAGTACTGCCCGGATGCGCGTAATCTGCTGCTGATTCCGGAAAACCATACGCGCAACCAGTTTTATCTGAAGAATGTGGCGACGCTGACTGGCATTCTGCGTCAGGCGGGTCTCAATGTCCGCCTGGGATCGGTGTCACCGGAAGTGACCGCACCGACGACGCTAGAACTCGATGATGGTCAGACGCTACACCTGGAGCCGCTGAAGTTGAATAACGGCCGATGGGGCGTCGACGGATTTGATCCCTGCATCGTGCTACTGAATAACGATCTGTCGGGCGGCGTGCCGGACATACTGAAAGCCCCGACGGGCCAGACATTGATTCCGCCCGTTCATGCTGGTTGGCACGTTCGCCGGAAGAGTCAGCACTTTGCGGCCTACGATCGCGTTGCAACCGATTTTGCAGCGCTCGTGGGTATCGATGGGTGGCGCATCAACCCGTACTTCGCCACCTGTGATGATATTAATTTCCATGAGCGCATTGGCGAAGAGTGCCTGGCGACGCGCGTTGATGAATTGCTTGATCGCATTCGCGCCAAATATCGTGAGCACAAAATCGATCGTGAGCCCTATGTGGTGGTGAAGGCCGATGCCGGCACTTACGGGATGGGAGTGATGACCGTACGCGATGCCAGCGAAGTGAAGGGATTGAACCGCAAGCAGCGTAATAAAATGAGCGTCATCAAGGAGGGCATGGAGGTATCTTCTGTGATTATTCAGGAAGGTGTGCCAACGTTGGAGACCATTGATGATGCCGTGGCAGAACCTGTGGTCTACATGATGGATCGTTTTGTTGTTGGGGGCTTTTATCGCGTGCACGAAGCGCGCGGTGTGGATGAAAATCTCAACGCACCTGGCATGCATTTTGTGCCGCTGGCCTTTGAAACCGGCTGTAATCTGCCGGACTACAGCGCCAACCCGGATTCGCCGCCGAACCGATTCTACGCCTATGGCGTAATCGCACGACTGGCGTTACTGGCCGCCGCTTTCGAGCTGGAGGCAACCGACCCCTTCGGCATCTGAACCGATGGCAGCGTTTGGTTGGACCGCCCGATGGTTTGTGGCGATGTTAATGGTGATCCTACTGGGTGCCTGCGGCGAGAGAAAACCGATTGTCAGCGAGTCCTTTGTTTTTGGGACGCGGGTTGAAGTTCAGGTCGCTGATGATCTGCCTGAATCACAAGTGCGTGCAGCTGTGGCCCAGGTCCTCGCGGAGTTCGATCGTTTGCACCGCACCTATCACGCCTGGCACCCCTCAGAGCTGACGCAACTGAACGATGCCCTGGCGGCGGGACGTCCGGCACGTGTGAATGCAGAAATGGCTGATTTGCTGCTGGAGGCGCAAACCTACACGCAGCAGTCCGATAGTCTCTTCGACCCCGGAATCGGCCGTTTGATTGGGCTCTGGGGATTTCATGCCGATAGCTACGCCGAACATGTGCCGGAAGCGACTGCCATCGCAGCTTGGCTTAAAACACATCCCTCGATCTTGCAGCTGCAGATTCAAAAGAGTCCCGAGGGTGGCTGGGTAAGAAGTAGCAATCGCCAGGTGGCGCTGGATTTTGGGGGGTCACTGAAGGGTAAGGCGCTGGATCGTGCAGCGGAGATTTTGAGGGTAGCAGGGATACATAACGCACTCATTAATATCGGCGGTAACGTGATGGTGCTTGGCAACCGTTATGGCGCAGCATGGCGCGTGGCGATTCAAGCCCCGCGTAACGCGGGACCGTTGGCCACCCTGGAATTGCACGATGGCGAGGCGACGGGCACATCCGGAGACTATCAGCGGTATTTTGAGGTGGATGGAAAGCGCTATCCCCACCTGCTGGATCCCCGCTCCGGGTATCCGGCACCTGGAACCCAGGCGGTGACCATTGTCGTGGGTGGCCCGGACGCGGGGGTGCGTTCGGATGTGCTGACCAAGCCGGTTTTTATTGCGGGTGAGGCTGGCTGGGAGGCAATGGCTCGGCAGCTGGGTGTGACGTTGGTGCTGCGCGTGAATGACCAGGGCCAGGTCGGCGTGACAGCGCCATTGGCCGACCGGCTGAAATTTATGCCACATGATGGCAAACTGCCGGATATCCGGCGTATTGAATGAACTGGCATGACTGAACAAAACAAAATTCCCGTAGGTATTCTTCTGCTGACCCATGGCCGTCTTGGTGAAGCGCTCCTTGAGTGCGCGCGCCATGTGTTGGGCGGCAATGTGCCTGAGCATGTCGAGATTCTTTCCGCCGGCCAGGATGAGCCGGTCGAAGAAGTTGCGGCCAAGGCACGCGAGTTGCTAGCGACGCTGGATCAGGGAGGTGGCGTCCTGGTGTTGACCGATCTGCTGGGGGCGACCCCAGCGCGCGTTGCAGCGCGATTGATTGTGCCGGGCAAGGTCGAAGCGCTCTCCGGGGTTAGTCTACCGATGGTGTTGCGCGCCATCAATTACCGTAACCGTCTGCTGCCAGCGCTGATACAAAAAGCTCTGTTGGCGGGTACCGAGTGCACCGTGGCCATGACAGCCGCTGACGCAGGTTAATTTATCTCGTTTAACGAAAGCCATCTCATGACTACCATCCGCCAGGACGTCGAGATCATCAACAAGCTGGGTTTGCATGCGCGCGCCTCGGCCAAGTTCACGCAGCTCGCGGGAAGCTTCGGCTGTGATGTATGGCTTGAGCGAAACGGACGTCGCGTCAACGGAAAGAGCATTATGGGCGTCATGATGCTGGCGGCAGGCAAAGGAACGACCGTGACGTTGGAAACCGATGGTGATGATGCTGAAGCGGCCATGTGTGCGCTGGTCGGTCTGATCAACGATTACTTCGGCGAAGGCGAATAATCGATGAGCTTTACCCTGCATGGTCTTGGCGTTTCCGGTGGCATTGCCATCGGTAAAGCCCAGCTGTTATCGCATGCCACGCTGGAGGTATCTCATCTAACGCTGCCTGGGCGCCAGCTGGAAAAAGAGGTCGCGCGCTTTGAAAAGGCTGTGGATCGGGTACGTGCCGAGCTAGACGAATTGCGCGACGATATGGCCGAGTCGGCCGCCGAGATGCGCGCATTTATCGATGTGCATGCGCTGATTCTGCAAGACCCGGAGCTCGTCGATGTGCCAAAAGCGCTAATCCGTGAGCGCGGTTGCAATGCCGAGTGGGCGTTGGTGCAGCAAATGGATGCATTGGTGCAGCAGTTTGAAGCCTTTGATGACCCCTATCTGCGTGAACGAAAAGCCGACGTCGTGCAGGTAGTCGAACGTGTCATCAAGGAATTGATGGGGCGCGCTGGCAAAGTCAGCCAGGCCAATAAAGCTGCTAAGGGCGTGAAAGAAGAAGAACAGATCATCGTGGCGCACGATTTACCGCCCTCGGACCTGATCAGCTTCAAAGAACATCGCTTCGCTGCTTTTGTGACGGATGTGGGCGGTGCCACGTCGCATACCGCCATTTTGGCGCGCAGCATGGCGATCCCGGCAGTTGTTGGTCTGCGCGGTGCGCGCGAAGCAATTAAGGATGGCGAGCTGCTTATCGTTGACGGCTTCCGTGGTGTGATTATCATCAATCCCGATGAGCGGGTGCTGGAAGAGTATCGACTGCGCAAGACGCAAATCGAATTGGAGCGTAGCAAGCTCAAGCGCCTTAAAAAAGCAGAATCACTAACGCTGGACGATGTCCGCGTCGATCTGATGGCCAACATTGAATTGCCGGATGACGTGCAGGCGGCCAAGGATAACGGCGCCGATGGCATTGGTCTGTTTCGGACAGAGTTTCTATTCCTTAACCGGCGAGAAGTACCCTCGGAAGACGAGCAATACGAGGCTTATCGCAAGGTGGTGAAGGGGATGGCCGGCAAACCGGTGGTCATTCGTACCTATGACCTGGGCGCTGACAAGACGTTTGACCAGGCGCGGAGTGCGATTAATCCGGCGCTGGGCCGTCGCGGCATCCGGCTGTCGTTGTCTGAGCCCGCGATGTTCGGCATCCAGCTGCGCGCCATTCTGCGTGCCGCACGATTTGGTCCGGTACGCATCCTGATTCCCATGATTTCCAATGTGCAAGAGGTGGATGCAACACAGGCAGCACTGACGCGTGCCCGCGAAGAACTGCGTGATCGTCGCATTGCTTACGGAGAGGATGTCCAACTCGGCGGCATGATTGAAATACCGGCTGCTGCCTTGGCGCTCAATATGTTCCTCAAGCGTCTGGATTTTGTTTCCATTGGTACCAATGATCTGACTCAGTACACACTGGCCATTGATCGCGGTGACGAAGAGGTGGCTGACCTGTACGATAGCTTGCACCCGGCCGTGTTAATGTTGGTGGCACACACGCTGGCGGGTGGTGAAAAGGCGGGTGTGCCGGTGTCTATCTGTGGCGAAATGGCGGGTAACCCACGCTTAACACGTTTGTTATTGGGCATGGGCTTGCGTCACTTCTCGATGCATCCTTCGCAAATTCTCGAGGTCAAACAGCAGATTTTGACTTCGGATGTAGGACAATTAGCCCCCATGGTGCGCAAACTCCTGCGCATTGATGACGCTGCCCAGATCCGTGAGCAGATCCGTCGCCTGAATTCGACCTCGGCCGAAAACCCGGCCCGCTAAATCTGAACACCATGAATGATGTAATTCCCGGCACGGTGGGCCTGGTTCGGCCACAGACATACACGTGCAGTAATCCACTACCGCTGAAGAGCGGTGCTTTACTGCCGGAGTTTTCGCTAGTCTACGAAACCTATGGCACGCTCAATGCCGATGCGAGTAATGCAGTACTGGTGTGCCATGCGCTTTCCGGCAATCATCATGTGGCCGGTTATTACGATGCCTCTAACCGCGAAGAAACAACCGGTTGGTGGGATAACCTGATCGGTCCGGGTAAGCCGCTGGATACGAACAAGTTCTTTGTCGTTGGGGTGAATAATCTGGGCGGCTGTTATGGCTCCAGTGGCCCGAACACGGTAAACCCCAAAACTGGCAAACTCTATGGGGCAGATTTTCCCGTGCTGACGGTGGAAGATTGGGTCGATGCGCAGGCACGGCTGGCCGATCATCTGGGTGTGCAATGCTGGGCAGCGGTGGTTGGCGGATCGCTGGGTGGCATGCAAGCCATGCAATGGACGCTGACTTTCCCGAACCGGTTGCGTCACGCCGTTGTCATTGCCTCAGCGCCGAAACTGACCGCACAGAATATCGCATTCAATGAGGTTGCGCGTCAGGCTATTCTGACGGACCCTGATTTTCATGGCGGTCACTATTATGAGCAGGGCGTGGTACCGGCGCGCGGCCTTAAATTGGCCCGAATGCTCGGTCATATTACGTATCTGTCAGACGACCAGATGGCCGAAAAATTCGGCCGATCGCTTAAAGATGGTGCACTCAAGTACAGCTATGAGACCGATTTCCAGATCGAGTCGTATTTGCGCTATCAGGGCGAAAAGTTTTCCGGCTATTTCGACGCCAATACCTATCTACTCACTACCAAGGCGCTAGACTATTTCGATCCTGCCGCGCAGACAGGCGGCAGCCTCGACGCCGCTCTGGCCAGGGCCAAGGCAGATTTTCTGGTGATTGCATTTACCACCGACTGGCGCTTCTCACCAGAGCGTAGCCGCGAAATCATGACCGCGCTTGTTCATAATGGTCGTCGCGTGAGCTATGCCGAAATTGACAGCGTGCATGGCCACGATTCCTTCCTGCTGGATGATGCGCAATACCATGCCGTGTTGCGTACTTACTTCGAGGAGGTGGTGCTGTGAACGCCAAGTCAAACAAGCCCGTGCGCCTCGATCTGACAACGCTGCGTGCCGATCTCGATGCGATCGCGGGTTGGATCGCGCCGGGTGAGCGGGTGTTGGATCTGGGTTGCGGCGATGGTACGTTGCTGCGCCGACTCATGGATGAGAAGCAGGTCATTGGTTACGGCATCGAGAAAGATCCTGCCTGTGTGCTGGAATGCATCAGGTCTGGTGTCAATGTGATTCAGGTTAACTTGGAACGCGGTCTGGCCGGCTTCGAAAACGGGGCATTTGATCACGTCATCATGTCGCTATCGCTACAGATGATTCAGAACACCGTAGGCCTCCTTAACGAACTGCTTCGTGTTGGCCATGAGGCCGTGGTGTCGTTCCCGAACTTTGGTTACTACACGCACCGTCAGGCGATTCTCAAAGGCCGTATGCCGGTCTCTGAGAGCCTGCCCTACCAGTGGTTTGATACGCCCAACGTGCGTTTCTTTACCATCGCCGACTTTGAGGCATTGTGCGCTGAGCAAGGCATTGTGATCCACGAGATCATCGCGCTTGATAACGGTATTCGTGTGCATGAGGACATCAACTTTCTCGGCGACACGGCGATCTGTCGTTTAGGTCGCGCATGACAGCGGTTGGAGTAGAAGAAAAACCAAGCATGTGGCGCGCCCTGTGGACGCGCCACATGGCCATCTGCGTGTTGATCGGCTTTGCTTCCGGCCTACCGCTGTATCTGCTGTTGAATCTGGTGCCGGCTTGGTTGCGTTCCAGTGGTGTTAACCTCAAAACCATTGGCCTCTTTGCCCTGATCCAGTTTCCCTACACCTGGAAGTTCATCTGGTCGCCCTTGCTCGACCGCTATGGGCTGAACTTTCTCAAGCTGGGTCGGCGTCGGGGCTGGATGCTGGTCACTCAGTTAGGGCTCATCGGTGCGATTGCCGGGCTGGGCGGTCTGGACCCGCAGACGGAGATCAGCACCATTATGCTGATTGCCGCATTAGTTGCGGTGTTTTCAGCCACACAGGATATTGCCCTCGATGCCTTTCGTCGTGAATTGCTGACTGATGAAGAGTTGGGGCTGGGCAATTCGGTTTTCGTCAACGCATATCGTGTTGCCGGTCTGATACCCGGGTCAGTCTCGCTAATTCTGGCAGACCATCTGCCCTGGAACGAGGTGTTCTGGATTACGGCAGCATTTATGCTGCCTGGAATCGTTTGTACCTTTTGGGTACGAGAGCCTGCCGGCGACGACTTGGCGCCCCGCACGCTCAAGCAGGCGGTGGTCGAGCCCTTTCATGAATTCATGCAACGGGCCGGCTGGAAGAGCGCGCTGATGGTGC
>JACCDW010282649.1_pt1 | contig 10166 bp, 6 predicted proteins | sample 7449781 | NCBI WGS metagenome assembly JACCDW01 (sample SAMN15323449, study PRJNA562643) | freshwater metagenome | isolation source: river surface water | place: USA:Blue River Watershed | collected 2017-08-18 | reverse complement strand
GTCCATATTAATAATCTTCTATTTATGTACGAGAAAAGATATAATCACATATATCATGATTTCCATAATATTGTGCCATCTTATAAAAGACACCATCCTCATATGTTAAATCTATATGAGGATTCCAATCTACAAACATCTTAAATATTGTGATATATCCCAATTTACAACATATCTTCATACATAAATAATTCTTCTCATATGGATTTATATCTTCACTCTCCAATAATAACTCCACTATCTCTATACAATTCTTTCTACATGCTAATTCTAATGACTTAAACTCTGGTGTTATTGTTGACTTCTCCATTAAAAATCGTACTATCTCTATATTTTCATTTTCACATGCTTCATATAATATTCCTTGAAAATCCTGGTCTATCGATAAATTCCATTCTTTGACTAAATATTTCATCAATGGAAGATTACCTGATTTACATACCCCCCTCAATATTTTATACTCACCTAAATCCTCTATTCCTAACTTCTCCTCCTCTAATATATACTGTACTATCTTCATCGCACCCGATTCTATCGCATAAATAAAAGATGTTCTCCATAACTCCTCATCCATATCATAATAAGACTTTTCCACAAAATGCTCAAAATATCTATATTTTTTATATAAACATGTCAAATATAAATTCGTCGGTTGTAGATTCTTTAATATATCCTCATTCTTCAATAACTCATAAAACATCTCCGTATCTCCCTTTTTTATCACTAAATTTAATAATTGATTATCTGGGATACTTATATTTAACTTATATTTTTTAATAATTGAATAAAAGGCTTCATATAAATCATAATAGATAAATTCAAAGAGTAAGTTATATAAGATCATTCGATTACACTCCCGTTTATGATCATTTTGAATCAATTCAAATAAGATACATAAATACTTCTTCTTCTTTTCATAATCACTCTCTTTATTTAATTGTTGATAATAATAATAAATATGATTCATCTCAAATACTATATGTCTCCAATCTACTATCTTCTCTTTTGAATGAAGATAAATATAAAATTCAATCTCTTCATTCTCTAAATACGGGATTATCTTTAAATAAACTTCTCTATAATTCATTCTCTTATCTCTCTCTTTCGATTCCTTTTTCATTTTCCTAAAAAATAATTTTTAGAAAATATCATAAAAAAAATAAAAAAATTAATAGATCCATCTACGAAGATAATTTTGAAGTTGTTGATTATTGGTGATGTTGATACCTAAATAATAAAATCCACTCGCATCTAACTTCTGATTTAAATATCTCTGTGCTGTTCTTAATTGTGTCAAATAATTACCTAATGAAAAGATAACAAATCCCATATCTGAACCATTTCGAATATTTGTGATACGATTATATAATAATCTCTGTTGTAAAGGTGATAATGTTAAATTATTACCTGAACTTCCTTTATATGCAGACATCCAAGGTAAAGTATAAGCTGAACTATTTTTATTTTGGGCATGAAAATTAGAAGTCACTCTTAATTGATTATAATAGAATGCGATTAATTTACGTGTTAAAGGTTGGGTTCTTTTAAATAAATTTTCCATCTTCTTATAATTTCTCTCATAAACAGCCTCATAATAAACTTCAGGTACACATTTCTTATCTAATTCTTGTATACTATTCGTCTCTATGACTGTGATAGTATTAGTTGTTGACTTTGAATCATAATCTGTAGTATCTAAAGGTGTAAAAGTGACTGTTAATGTATGTGTACCTGGAGATAATATAGTTCCTTCAATCGGGTTATATATAAAAGTACCACTTATATTCGATGTTGCATTTAATTGTTTAAAAGTTAAAGGTGTTAAAAATTGAATATTATCAATTGCATTCCATTCTAATAAATAATTAGTCGATTTTAATACATTAATCGTATTGGTGGTTGTCACAATCTCATAATTTGTTATATCTGTGGGTGTAAAAGTTGTGGATAATACCTGTCCATTACCCGCATTTAATAATGTTCCAACAGGTGGAGTGTAGGAGAATGAACCTGCCACATTCGCTGTCGCATTCAATTGAGTTGAGGATAAAGCTGTTCCTACATAAATATCTGCGATTGAACCCCATGTGATGGATGGTATAGCACCTGTTACATTAATTAATACACTTGTATTACTATTATTATAATTAGCATTACTAGATGTAAATGTTGTATATAAAGTTTGATTATTACCTTTTGATAAAACAGTTCCAACTGGATTGGATGGATAAGTAAATGTTCCCGCTATCGATGAAGAAGCATTTAATTGAGTTGATGACAAAGCTGTTCCATATACTATATTCGCAGGTGTTGACCATATAAGTGGAGGATTCGCTTTTAATACATTAATCGTTACATTTGCATTTGCATTATTTAAATTGGATGAGTCTGTCGGTGTAAAGGTTGTACTTAATGTCTGTCCATTACCAGCACTAAGTACAGAACCAATCACAGGTGTATAAACAAATGAACCAGGAGTACTATTTCCTCCAAATGATGCTGTAGCATTTAATTGTGTTCCTGATAAAGCTGTACCATATGTTATATCACTTGGATTTGACCATGTGATAGATGGTGTACCTTTATCTACATTTATTAATACATTTGCGTTAGCACTATTTAAATTTGATGAATCTGTAGGATTAAAGGTTGTACTTAATGTTTGTCCACTTCCAGCTCCTAACTTTGTACCACTTACTGGATTATAAACAAATGTACCTGGAGCACTATTTCCTCCAAATGATGCTGTAGCATTTAGTTGTGTACTTGATAATAATGTACCAAATGTGATATTACTGGGATTTGACCAAGAGATGGATGGTGTTCCTTTTGATACATTAATCGTCACATTCGCATTCGCATTATTTAAATTTGATGAATCTGTAGGATTAAAGGTTGTACTTAATGTCTGAGCATTTCCAGCACCTAAAATTGTACCACTTACTGGATTATATACAAATGTTCCTGGTTCAGTATTTCCCCCAAATGTGGCTGAAGCATTTAATTGTGTACCTGATAAAGATGTACCATATGTGATATCACTTGGATTTGACCATGTGATAGATGGTGTTCCTTTTAATACATTAATGGATACATTCGCATTCGCATTATTATAATTATTTGCATCACTCGGTGTAAAAGATACATTCAAAGTTTGACTATTACCAGCCCCTAATTTTGTACCACTTAAAGGATTGTATACCGATGTACCCGCATTATTTACTGTAGCATTCAATTGTGTCCCCGAAAGTAAAGTACCATATGTGATATCTGAAGGATTTGACCATGTGATACTTGTCATACCTATATAAGAATTATTATGAAGTGTCCATGTATTACCCAAATCATCACTCGCTAATACAAATGATGTTGATGCTGCAGGAGTATATCCAGTAAATGTATTTTGGAAAGTTGTTCCATTCGTGATATTATAATTGCCTGGAGCAGATGGGGATTGAGCTACTTTATTTAAAGATACTTCTATATATTGATAATAAGTGGGTGATGAAGAAGAAGTGACACGGAAAAAACGTATCTCCATCTCTACATTAAGAGGTCCTGCTACTGATTCCTTTGATAATACAACCATTCTCATATACTTAACACTTCCAAAGGGTTCAGTTATAGAAGATGATGTAGTTGAATAATTGATACTTACAGCCTCTCTATCAGCATTTCCTAATAATACACCAGCACCTGTATTCGCTGCCCATGATTTCGTCGATACACCTTGTACTCCCGTTCCAAATCCTAATACACTATTCGCATTCCAATACATCTGATTTGAACCACCTCCTGCATTACCATAGTTAGCACCATAAAAATTAAATACATCACCAAATGTAAAATTGGCATATCCATCATCATTACCACCTGTAAATGACGATACTGTAGTTAATCCTGATGTATCCATATTCGCATTTCGATTACCCGTCACTATTAATGACATCTTTTCCTATCTTTCCTCTATATTTTTTTTATATTGATTCATTCTTCTCTTTCTTTTATTTAAAAAAATAAAAGAAAAGAGGCAAAGAAAAAAAAATTTATTTTTTTGAATTCATTGTTTTTACATAGCTATTTATAGTCTACTTCTTAAAATCCCTTAGGATTTTATGAATAAAATAAGTAAAAATTAATGAATTGGTAAAACGAATTTAAGGAGCCATTGATACAACTCTTGATTATTCTTTACATCTATTCCTAAATGAAAAAAACATTGTAAATCTACTGATTTTTGATTATATGTATTCCATGCCCTTTGTAAAGCCTGTAAATATTTACCTAATGAAAAGATCAAAAATCCAAAATTTGATTTCGTCTGTAAACCATTTCTCTCTTGTTGATATACATATTGTACTAATCTTACTTGTTGATTATAAGGTATGATATAAGGTTTTCCACTCTCAATCTGTTTATGTGCTATCCATGGTGTTCTATCACAACTACCAGCTTTAATCTTACTATAATTCTGATAATTGACCAACATAATCTCATAATAAAAATTTGTTAATTTTTTAATTAATGGGATTCTTCTCTTTAATTTATAAATTAAACCATTATAATCACGATTTATCACTTCTTGATATACATATTCTGGGATGATATTGATATCTGTCTCCTCTATCGGTATTGGCGTATACACCTGCATGATTTCTCTATCTCCTTATAAGATAAAAAATTGAACTTAAAGAAAATTATTTAATAAAAAAGATAATTAGAAGAATGAGTCATTATTTATATATAATAGAACATAATATGGAGAAGACATATTGTGGGGTGACGAATGATTTACAAAGAAGAATAGAAGAACATAACGGTCTTCGCAAAGGCGGAGCAAAAGCGACACGAGGTAAAGAGTGGGAGTATTTTTGTGTGATAGAAGGTTTTCAAGATCGTATCTCTCTTCTTCAATTTGAATGGAGAATGCATCATCCGGATGGTAAACGAAAAAAAAATTCAAAATATTTTGGGATTGAAGGTCGTCTTTTATCCATCAAAGATGTCTTTGAAAATTGGTTTCAAAAAAAAGGATTCTCTCCTTTTACTATCTATATGATTCCTGATTATATCGAATTTTTAGTATTACCTCCTGAATGGTCAAATTATCTAACTTTATTACCTTTAGATAATTTATTACAAAAAAATGATGATCATAAATCTTCTAATTAGAGGTTTGAGAAAGAAGACCTGAATTTCGTAAACATTCTTCATATAATTTAAAGTTCTCTTCACAAGGTTTCAATGTCTCTGATACAAGATTATTACAAATAATAAAATCCTTATTATAATCTTCTGTTAATAAATGATAATAAGTAAGTGTTTTACCTAAATAAGATTCATCTTTTTGAAAATTTGATTTACACATACAGAACCATTCATTATTATGAAAAATACAATGTAAAGGGGATAATAAAGTATCTTCTAAAGGAAAAGTATGTGAATAAAAATCCTTAGGTATCTTATAAGGTAAATTTTCAGGAGTACCAGCTACATGACGATATAATACTTTTAAAATCTTTGTTTTACCATAAGTAGTACGAATAATATCACCATCCTTTAAATCTTCAATAGGTACAAAGATATTCGATTCAGTAAGTATCTGAGAACCTTTTAAAAAACAATTTAATTCAGGAGCAAGTGTTAAATTCGCATTATAGGATGAATTTCCAACAAAAGGCGAATTTAAATCATATAACGTAGGCGGGTCTGTATTATAATTCCAGCTCATTCTTCTACTCTTCTATTCGATTTTTTTTATTCAATTTTATACCCATTTATTTATTTACGTTTATCTATTATCTTCTTTACGTTAAATAAAAAAAAAATGATTTTTTTATTCATTCAGTTGTTCATATATTCATAGAAAGATTAAATTAGTTATCATAGAATGAGTTCAGAACAAAAAATAACAGATAATATAGGAGAATTATCCTTTGACCTTCTCTTTGCTGAAGAACCTCATGATTTTTCTTCTACAAAAGAAGAAAAACCTCAAAAAATAGAAAATGTAGAAAAAATAGATAAAATAGATAAAATAGATAAAAAAACACTCTTCTTTAATCGATTCAAAGAGAAAGAACTTAGTAAGAATCAAAATTCGAGATAGGTGGTAGAGTATTTAAATAAGATGATGTATATGTTGTGATATTATTCTGTATATTAATCTGAGCCATTCTATTTAAACTTGATATCACATTCGTAGTTAGTCCCGTCGTTGTACATAATGCTGTAAATGAACCACCTAAATAGATAATATTACTATTATAAAATACTGTCTGTACACTATTATTTAAATAATATGAACAAGTTGACCATTTAGATGTCCCAATATCCCATACTGAAAAATAATTAGTAGATAATACACTCGATGTTGTAAATCCACCACCTATATACAATAAGGTTCCATTTAAACTCATTGAATTAATTGCACCATTTGTTCCCGCTGCTCCTCCTGGTAAAGCACTCCATGCACTTCCATTCCATAATGCGATATTATTTACTGTTACAGATGCACCTCCAGCATATGTAAATGAACCACCTACATATAAATTTCCTAAATAATAAACAATCGATTTAACCGAACCACTTGTTCCTACATTTGCACCACTTCCCAATGCACTCCAACTTGAACCATCATATAATGCTATATAATTGACTGTAGTAGCTCCAACCGATGTAAAATCTCCACCTACATATACATTTAATCCATTAGTCACTATGGTATATACTGTATTATTTAAACTTGAGGCTGATACACTACTCCATGAACTTCCATCCCATTGAGCTAAATAATTCGCGGTTGTACCACCTGCTGTAGTAAATGAACCTCCAGCATAAATTGTACTTCCTATATTACTCAATGCATAGATAATACCATTCATACCCGTTCCTAATGTACTCCAACTTGAACCATTCCATGTAGCTATATCATTCGCTGTACTTCCTCCTGCTGTTGTAAAATCACCTCCTACATACAATACTCCACTTACAAATAATAAACTATATACTACTCCATTTACCCCCGATGATAACGCACTTATAGATGATCCATTCCATGAACAGATATAATTACATGATACTCCACCTACACTCGTAAAATTACCACCTATATATAATATCGAATTTGTTGAATCAAAAGCATAAGCATTAACTGTACCCGATGATATTCCTGAAAATGATGTGTTATTACCAAAGTATTGTACATTTATAGAATTTGAAAATCCTGTTGAACCACTTGTTAAATAATTACCACCATTTTGTGTTGCTACATTAAATAAGTGCATAACAGATGATGAAGGAAAATATCCTATGGTACCTGCACTTGAATTAGAGATGGTACCTAAATAATAATAATTTTTGACATATAAATTTGAACTTGAAGCCATCGTTCCTACACATGCCCCTGCTAAACTATTATTTAATGTGACTAAACTATATGAATTTGAGACTGTACAATTTCCTGTATTACCTCCATAAAAACCACCATTATTAATACCCGACAATGTACCATTAACTCTTCCATTATTTATTGTTACACCCGATGCATTACCTCCACATACCACACCAGCATTATTACCTGATACTGTTCCATAAGCCACTAAATTATCCATAGAACCTGTAAAAGCATTACCTGCTATACCACCTGCAAAGTTTCCTGTGATAGTAAGAGGTGATGAATTAATACCTACTTGAGATGTCTGTATGGTACAACTAGATGAAGCACCTACTAAACCACCACAATTTGTATTATTAATCGATATCGTTCCTCTTAAAAATACACAATTAACTAATCCAGAAGATGTCGTACCTGTTAATATACTTGTACTCGCACTTAATGATAAAGAACCACCTTGGGAATTATCAACATTAATAGTCATATTTTGAACAGCACCTCCTTGAAGGTCCAATAGACCACTCCATGATACATTTGTTGTTAATGGTTGTATAGTGATTGTTTTACCAGCTCCTTCTAATACTCTTCCACTTCCAAGTGAATTCGTGGGGAAAGTCCATGTAGCTGGATTTATTGTGATATTTGAATAGAGTGTTCCCTTCACATAATAAGTTGAATTTAAGAATGAGATTAAGTCATTTTGATTAAAGATATATGTATATAAAGGTTGTGTGACATTTAAATTGACATTCGCGGTTGTATTCGCATATGTATTGGATGTAGGAGTAAATGCTGTAGATAATACATTAATACCTAAAGTTACAAAGGTATTCGCTGGAGGTGTATAGACAAATGAACCACTTAAGGGTGTTACTCCATCCACCTGATATGCCTGAGCATTTAATTGTTTTGATGTTAATGCTGCTGGATAATAGGTTGTAGCTGGATTCCATACTATAACAGGAGTTAATATAATAAATGGTAAATAATTTAATGAATTATAAGAAGTTGAAAGTACAGTATAGGGTGATGAATTAATAGCGACTAATGAAGGAGGTGTCACTGATTTATTCCAATAAGTACTACTAAATTCAGAGATAGGTAAAGATGAGTTAGAATAACTAGTTGTATAAGATGAAGTCTGATTACCTATTTCAGACATAAAAACGGATGTAGTAGCTGTTGAGGCTGTTCCGTTATACTGCATACTTGATGAATTAAATTGATTTCTTGTAAAATTACCAAATATCCAAAAATCATTGGTACCATTACAATATAAAAATGGCCAATTACTTAAGTTCGTTTCACAACGAACACCATAATTTAATAATGTAGCCTGTGCAGGACCGGAAGCTATATAATATATACCATTAAAGTTATTATTGATATTTGTACTAAAATAATCAGCTCTTCCAATTGCCATATATAGTCCTCCATTTATAACAGCTAATGAATACATACATCCACCTATTACAGCACCTGTATTATAATATACACAATTTACAGGAGTTGTCACATAACTATATTGGAAAACATAAGCTGTAAAGTTTGATGTTTGAAAACCTCCAATATAAAGTATATTATTAATTTCATCTAATACTGTAGTATATGCTACCATATTATTACCGATATTTGTAAAAGGAGTAAATGTAGAGAAAGAAGTACCATCTGAACTTATAACCAAACCTGCACCTTGAGCAAAGGAACCTGTTATATATAATAAATTCTTTGAAGCATAATATTTCATTTGCATGACACCTTTTAATGTATTCCATGTTCCAGCTGTTAATGAACCCATCGATACCCATGCACTTCCATTATATCTTACTAAATAGTTTACAGCTGTTCCATTTACATTTGTAAACAAACCTCCAGCCACAATGGTTGTACCAAATCGACTAATCGCTAGTACTCCACTATTAAATCCTGTAGATGTCTGTCCTAATGATGACCATGTAGAAGTACTTGTATTCCATACAGCAAATCTTATTATACTTACACCACCAATAGTTGTAAAATCACCTCCTACATATATATTACCATTATAATAAAAAATTGAATAAACTCCTCCATTATCTATACCAGTACCTAATGTTGACCAAGTTGTACCATCCCATTTTACAATACGATTACATGTTGTTCCATTAACTATAGTAAATAAACCTCCAAAATAATATACATTATTTACTGGATCATAATCCATAGCATATACCGATGCATTAAAATAATTTGGAGATACTCCTGTAAATGTTGCTGTTGATACATTATATTTTGTTAAATATTGAGTATTTAATGATACTTGAGCTCCACTACCATCTACCATTGAATAATATATACGATTATTTACACTATCCCAACAACTTCGATTTGGTGGATTCCCTGAATTTGTTGTAAAACCTTGACATATGGGTATAGGTTCGTTTGTTACTGTATCAAACATCCAAATATTATTTGATAAAACAGTATTAAAGAGAAGCTGATAACCACCAAACATATATATCTTCGTTCCACCAACTAAAATAGCATCACTCATTACAGCAGGGAGTGTATATGAAGTACCAATTGTAGATTCCCATAAAGATGTTGTTGTATTCCATCTTATTAAAGCAGGAGAAGGTACGGTTGTACCATTTCCATTAGTACCATTACCAAAATATCCAGCATAATATATATTTGAACCGACTGTTATAACCGATGATACATTAGTACCATTCGCTGTTACTCCATTGTTATTTCCTACTGTACCTAATGGACTCCATGTATTTGTATT
>JACCDW011333044.1_pt1 | contig 10168 bp, 8 predicted proteins | sample 7449781 | NCBI WGS metagenome assembly JACCDW01 (sample SAMN15323449, study PRJNA562643) | freshwater metagenome | isolation source: river surface water | place: USA:Blue River Watershed | collected 2017-08-18 | reverse complement strand
GCAAGACCGCCGCCAACGCAGGCTACCTGGACATCCTGATGCGGCCCGAGCGCCACAACAACGTCAAGGTGCTGCTGCTCATGGACGTGGGCGGCACCATGGACGACCACATTGCGCGGGTGGAAGAAATGTTCTCGGCCGTCAAGGCCGAGTTCAAACACCTGGACTTTTATTACTTCCACAACTGCGTCTACGACTTCATGTGGAAGAACAACAAGCGCCGATACGCCGAGAAATTTGCCACCTACGACATCCTGCGCAAGTACAACAAGGACTACAAGCTGATCTTCATTGGCGACGCGACCATGAGCCCCTATGAGATCTTGCAAAAAGGCGGCAGCGTGGAATACAACAACGAGGAAGCCGGTGCCGAATGGCTGCAGCGCTTGACGCACGCCTTCCCCAAGTTCGCCTGGATCAACCCTGAACCGCAAGGCGTGTGGCAATACCGCCAAAGCATCTCCATCATTCAGCAACTGATGAGCCAACGCATGTTCCCTCTTACCCTCAAAGGGCTGGAAGACGCCATGCGTTTATTGAGCAAGTGAGTCGGCGCACTGGCCTCACCACTTTGTTGCTGGCATGCACGCTGTGGTGCATGCAGGTGACGGCCCATGCGAGCGAACCCCTGGCGTTCGAGCTGACCATATCGCCCAACCAAAAGGACATCGCGCCCTGGATGTCGCAGCATTTGGCCTTGACACGCTACCAGAGCCTGACGGACCTGGATGACCAGGAAATGTCGCAATTGCTGCGCGATGCCGATGCGCAAGCCCGCGAACTCCTGGCCACGCAAGGCTACTTCAACCCCCAATTGCAGTGGCAACTGGACGCCGCCGCCTCAGCCAATCACCGGCGCAGCGTGACACTGGACATCGACGTCGGTCCTGTGGCCCGCATCAGCCAAGTCCAGATCGCATGGCAAGGCGACATTGCCCAACGCCATGAAGCCGCAGCGCAGCGTGAGCAAGTGGTCGCCTACTGGGCCTTGCCGTCTGGCCAGGACTTCAGTCAAAGCCAGTGGAGTCAAGCCAAATCCACGGCGCTGCGTCAACTGCAATCCGAACGCTACCCGCAAGCGCAGATCAGCCATAGCCTGGCCGATGTGGACGCCCCAAGCAACCAGGTCCGTTTGTCGATCACGATCGATTCCGGCCCCCAGGTGACGATCGGACCGCTGCTCATCACCGGCGCTGAGCGCTACAGCACCGAGCTGGTGGAACGCCTGGCGCACCTGACGCCCGGGGCCGTTTACAAGCAACACGATCTGTTGATGGCCCAGCAGCGCTTGGTGGCCAGCGGTTTTTACGATGCGGTGTTCGTCTCACTCGACCCGGAAGGGGCCGTGGACGCTGTCCCGGTCAAGGTGGAACTGAAAGAAACACTGCGGCAAAAATGGGTCATGGGCTTGGGCGTGCGCAGCGACAGCGGCCCACGCCTGACGGCGGAATACACCCAAAACCGTCTGCCCGGCTTGGGCTGGCGCGGCGTCACGAAGCTCTCAGTGGACAAAATTTTGCAAAGCTGGAGCCTGGACCTGCTGGCGCCGCCCGATGCCGCCCTGTGGCGCTGGCACGGCGCTGCCCAATTGGATCACCAGCAATTCACAGGCTACGACGTGAACAGCCAGCGCTGGCGCTTTGGCCGGACCCAGCGTGAAGAGCGAACCGATCGCTCGTACTACGCGCAATACGACGCCTCCAGCAGCACAGGCTCGCTGCTCGGTCAGCGTGAATCGGTCAGCGCCAACTACGCCTGGACCTGGCGGCGCTTTGACAGCCTGCCTTTCCCGACCCAGGGCTTGGGTGGCAGCCTCGAGCTGGGCTCGGGCACCAGCTTGGGATCGCAGCGTGAGCCCTTCACACGGTGGCTGGCTCGGGCGCTTTGGCTGCAACCCCTGGGGCGCACATCAGGCCGCCTGGCCGTGCGCGCTGAAGCGGGCAGCGTGCTCAGTCGTGACACCTCTGGCCTGCCTTCCACCCAGCTGTTTTTGGCCGGTGGTGACAACAGTGTGCGCGGCTACGCTCCGTCCAGCATCGGTGTGGCGCAAAGCAATGGCGCCATCGCCCCTGGCCGCTACATGGCCACAGGCAGTGTGGAATGGCAACGCCCCATCCGGTGGAACCAGCAAGCGACCGATTGGGAAAGTGCCGTGTTTGTCGATGCGGGCGCAGTGTCCAATGACATGCACCAACGCCAAGCCGTGGTCGGCTACGGCGTGGGGGCCCGCTGGCGCAGCCCCATTGGTCCTTTGCGTGTGGATTTGGCTTACGGCCAAGCCGTTCAAAAATTGCGTCTCCATCTGAGCGTGGGTTTCATTTTTTGATGCACTCAACGACGCCCACCGAAAGCACCCCACCGCCCCGCACTGGATTGCGCCGCCTGGGTCTGTTGCTGCTTGGTGCGGTCACCGCAGTGAGCGCTTTGTGGTGGTGGGCCGGTACACCAGGCTCATTGGCCAGCGTGCTGCGCCTGACAGGCCATTGCTTGCCCGCCGGACAAAGCCTGCAGACCGCGCAGGTCGAAGGCAGCCTGCGGCACGGCGGTCAGCTGGGCCTGTGGCAGTGGCAACAAGGCGCGCTGCAAATACAGGCTCACAACACATCCATCACACTGGACTGGTCACGCCTGTTGCGCGGCATGGCGCCTGTCAGCCAATTGAGCATGGCGCACCTGAAAATTGACGACCAGACCCCTGCCAGCGAACCCCAAGCCCCAACGACATGGGCCTGGCCTGTGCGCGTCGACCTGCCTTGGCAAATAGACCGTCTCCAATGGCTTGGACCGCCCGCTTTCGAAGTGCGGGCGCTGAAAGGCCTCTACCGTTACGACGGCCTTGATCACCGACTGGAGATGCAGCCCTTCGAGGTGGCACAAGGCCGCTACAGCTTGCAAGCCCAATTGCAAGCGGCATCACCCATGGCACTTCAGGTCAGTGTGCAAGGGCAAGTTCAGGCCAACGCCACAAGCAACAGCAAGCCCTTGGCGCTGCAGGCACAAGCCTCACTGGCCGGTACGCTGGCCGGACCGCAAGCGGCCCTGGCACTGCAAGCGCAACTGCAACCGCTCATACCCGTCTCGCCCAGCCGAACCATGCAGTTGAAGCTGGATGCACAAATCCGTCCCTGGCAAGCGCAAACCATCACACAAGCCCAAGCCGAGGGACAGCACCTGAATCTGGCCGCCCTGTGGCCCGGTGCACCGCAAACGAGCCTGACGGGCCAAGCGTCCATCACCCCCGAAGGTCAAGGCTGGCAAATCCAGGCCCAGCTGAACAACCTCAGCCCAGGCCCCTGGGACCGCAACGCCCTGCCCCTGAGCCAACTGACAAGCCGTCTGCAACGCCAGGCCAATGGCTTGTGGCAAGTGACGCAGCTGCAGGCCAAGGTGGCCGGCGGGCACGTGCAAGGCGAAGGCGTGCAAACCAGCGCAGGCTGGACAGGGCAGGTTCGCCTCGCGGGACTTCATCCCGAGCAAATGCACACCGCTTGGGCGGCCAGCCCACTGAACGGTCACATCCAGGCGCAAGCGGTAGACGCCCGCACCGTGGCCATCCAGGCAGCGCTGACCGGCGAAAGCCCGCTGGGCAAAAACACAAACGGTCTGCGCTGGGACAAGCTGCACCTGCAAGGCCAATGGCAAGCGGCGCTTTGGCAGATCGAAGCGCTTGAAATTCAGGCCGCCGACGCCAAGCTTCAAGCGCAATTCACGTACCAACCCCAAACATCCTCAGCCCAGGGCCAAGTCGAGTGGCAACTGCCCGGCATGAAAGCCCAGGCCAAAGGCTTGTTGGCCCCCCAGCAAGGCCAGGGACACATCGACATCGCCATGAGCGATGCAGCGCTCAGCATGGCCTGGCTCAAGCGCTGGCCGGGCTGGGCTGAGCGGCTGCAAGGCGGGCAAGTCTCCGGGCCTGCGCAATTGAATGCGCAGTGGCAAGGTGGTTACCGCCAAGCGGATACCACCGTCCAACTGCGCATGACGCTGCCACGCTGGACCGTACAAAGCCAGAGTACCGATGGCTGGCAACTTCAACAGGGCCAAGTCTCTGTGCAAGGCCGCTTGCAGGCCCTGCAGGCCGACATGGAAACCCGCTGGCACGGCGCCGGTCAATCCCTGCTCATCCAATCAAAGGCCAGCGCCACCAGCACAGCGCTGTGGGGCGGCTCATGGCATGGCCAAATCCAGAGTGCAACAGCGCAGATGTCATCCCCCCAAAGCACTGTGCCCTGGAAAGCTCAGCTGCAAGAGGCCGTCGGCTGGCAATGGTCTTCTACAGACCATATCGCGGCGGCCCAATGGCAAGCGGGACGCATCGCCGTTCAGGGGCCCACCGCAGGCCAGGCCATGCTGCATTGGGATGCCGGGCAATGGCACACACGCACACAGGCAGCCCACACCAGCAGCGCAGCACGCAGCACACCCGCGAGCCAGTTGACCGCCCGAATCGATGAGCTGCCCCTTGGCTGGCTGCCTGTCGGACTGGGCGCTGAAGTCCAAAGTGACCTGGTGCTCAAAGGCCACTTGAGGCTGGAACAAGCGCAGGGCTTGCAGCTGCGCGCACGCCTTGAGCGCAGCCGGGGCGACTTGCGCATCATCGCCGACAACGCGCCCGGGCAACGGATCAACTCCGGGCTGCACGAAGCAAGCATGGCACTGGACATCGACAACGAAAACGTGCAACTGCGACTGAACTGGAACAGCGAGCAAATGGGGCAACTGCAAGCACAAGCACAAACCCGTCTGAGCCATGACGCACAGGGCTGGCATTGGCCCGCGCAAGCCCCCATATCGGGTGGACTGAAGGCACAACTGCCGCGCGTAGGCGCCTGGTCATTGCTGGCGCCACCCGGTTGGCGCGTGCAGGGCAGTCTGGACGCCCAACTCGAGCTCACAGGCACCCGCCAAGACCCACAGTGGCAAGGGCATATACAGGCGAACAACCTGGCGGTGCGATCGGCTGTGCAAGGCATTGAATTCAGCCAAGGCCAATTGCGCGCACGCGTGCACGGCCAACAGGTGGACCTGGAGCAATTGAGCCTGCGCGGTGCGGGGCCCCAGGGCGGCGAACTCCAAACCCAAGGCCATCTGATCTGGCTGCCATCGCCTGCAGGATCGGCCAACGCCTCACCACTGGGCCAAGTGAACATGGTCTTGAACATGCAAGCCAAAGCGCTGCGCGTGAGCAACCGCGCCGACCGGCGCTTGGCCATTTCCGGCCAGGTCAAAGCCCAAATGCACAAAGGACAGCTGCAATTGCGCGGCCAAATCCAGGCCAATCAAGGCCTGTTCATCCTGGCCGAAGACAGCACCCCCACATTGGGCAACGACGTGGTCGTGACCGGCAGCAGGTCCGCCAGAGCAGCCGTCACAACAGACACCCCCCCACAAGGGCCATCCATCATCGGCACGCCCGATGTGCAAGTCACGCTGGACCTGGGGCCGGACTTTCAGGTTCAAGGTCATGGCCTGACGACTCGGCTGACTGGCCAGCTGAATTTGCTCAGCAACGCCAGCACCAAAGGCATTCCTCGATTGAACGGCGAAGTCAGCACCCAAGGCGGTCGTTACAAAGCATATGGACAAAACCTGAACATCGAAACCGGTTTGTTGCGCTTCAACGGCCCCTACGACAACCCCTTGCTGGACATCCTGGCCATCCGCCCCAACCTTTCGCAACGCGTGGGGGTGCAAATCAGCGGCAGCGCCGTCTCCCCCAAGGTGCGCCTGTACTCCGACCCAGAGTTGCCCGATGCCGACAAACTGGCTTGGCTGGTTTTGGGCCGCTCAGGCGCCAATGGCGGCGCAGAATCGGCCGTCTTGCAACAAGCGGCCCTGGCCCTGTTCAGCAGCAATGGAAAAACCATGAGTGGCGAGATGGCTGGCGCCCTGGGTCTGGACGAAATCTCGCTGGCCAGCGGCAGCCGCAGCGATGCCAGCGCCACAGGCGCCGCCGTCACGCTGGGCAAGCGCCTGTCCAAAGACTTTTACCTGGTCTACGAAACCAGCCTCAAAGGCACTTTTGGCAGCTTCTATGTGTTCTACGATCTCTCGCGCCGATTGACCCTGCGGGCTCAAACGGGGCAAGACAACGCGCTCGATTTGATTTACACGGTGCGCAAAGACTGATCAAGCCTTGACGCGCCAGCCAGGCACATTGCGCTGCAACACCTCGATCAGGTCTTTGTATTCAAAGGGCTTCATCAAATAGTCGTTCATCCCAGCTTCCAGGCAACGTTCGCGGTCCTCGGTGAAGCCGCCTGACCGTCAGCAGCGGCAAACTTTTGATTGATCCGACCAACAGGACCTGCACCGTTTGTAGCCAAGAAAATTGGCCCTGTAAAATTCATCTCTTGCCACCGTAGTTCAATGGATAGAACTCTCCCCTCCTAAGGGAGTGATACAGGTTCGATTCCTGTCGGGGGCACCAAAAAAGATGCCTTCACGGGCTTTGTTCCAAGCAAGCATCGCCGGCAATAGAAAAATCAACCGCGAATGGGGCCCTGCATGGCCAAACGCATGAGGACTTTTTTCAAATGCCCAGGCCAATGCGCAGGAATATCTGCCGTGTCCATGCTGTAACGACGGCCTGCAGGCAGCATGTGCAACTCGACCCCCAGCATTTCTATTTGCTCTGCAGCCTCGACGTCGTCCACATTGGAGCGCATGCGGGAGGGATCCACGATCGTCACCGAACCTCGACCAATCACCTCAATGGCTTGATTGCGCTCAATCACCAAAGCCGTATCTTCATCAATACCCACCCCAAGTAAGTCCGGCCGCATTGCCAATGTAGACATCAACCGGGCCAGTCGCCGCCTCTCGGAAAAGTGCTGATCCACCACCGCTTGTGTGATGAAGCCAAGCCCCATATCGGTTGCGGTGGCATCCTTGCTCGGTCTCAGGACAGAAACGCCCTGAGCGATCATGTGCCGTGACATCACAGCCGCACCGGCACTGGTGCCCGCCAGGCAACAACCACGCACGTGAAATGCCTCGTGCAGGCTGGTGTAGGCCGGGGTTTCCCACAGCGCCTGCATCAATTTACCCTGATCACCGCCGCTGATGAAAATACCGTCGGCTTGCAAAATGTCTTGCTGCAACTCAGGCGCATGGGCACTGTCCTGATCGGTCAGGGCCAAGCGCTGAACATCGGCCACACCGAGTTCCTGAAAGACTTTCCGATAACTGTCCCAGACACCATCAGGCTCAGCGCTCGCCGCAGTGATGAGTCGAATGCGGGCTCCAGAGCCCCCAGAGTAATCCACAAATTTGCGCAAGATAAGCCGATCTTGCAAGCGATCTTCAGCGCCACCAATGACCATCAGTCTGGCCTGTCTGGGCGCTTGAGCCCGCAAAGGCCGAGACAGCAAGCCACTGGCCATCAGGAACAAGAGGGATCTGCGATTGAAATGGCTTGCAAGAGCTGGCATATCAAGTTGAGGGGCAATCATTGAGGAAATCGTCAGCTCATGATACGGCGGGTCTGCCGCACACACTTTGGCCCATTGGCATCCAGAGAAATGCCAAGGCGTCAGCAGCAACCCACGTCAAGCCTGTGCGGGGGCAAACGCATCCCAAGCCGCCAAGGCTTCTGCGGTGTACATCAGGGCCGGGCCACCGCCCATGTAAACGCAAACCGTGAGCATTTCTTCCAACTCTTGACGGGTGCATGCCAAACGGCGCAAAGCCTTCACATGAAAGCCGATGCAGCCCGAGCAATGCTGGGTGATGCCGATGGCCAAAGCGATCAATTCTTTGTGCTTTTCGCTGACCGCGCCTTCGGTCATGGCCGCCTTGGCCAGCTGGCCAAAGCCCTGCATGGCTTCAGGCTGGGCTTTGCGCAAGCCGCCCAAGGATTGGTTGATGTTCTGGATCAAAGTGGGGTGGTCAAAGGTGCTCATGCCGACTTCCTTTCAATGGTGAATCACAGACGATCAATGGGCAAGCCGCATTGCATGGACACAGCGCCCGCAGAGCCCCCATTGCTGACCTGCTGGTAACCCATCTGCTGCATGAAGCTGCAAGCCATGCCAGAGCGACCGCCCGAGGCACAGCACAAAATCACTGGGGCCGATTTGTCCGGCACCGTTTTCGCAATGTCGTCTGCAAACCGATCAAGTGGAATGTTGAGCGAGCCGCGCACATGGCCTGTCGCAAACTCGCCGGGCGAGCGAACGTCGATGATCAAAGGGGTCACGGATGCTTGTGTCATGTTCTGCTGTGAAGGTGTTGAAAAAATGCGCAATCGCTCAAGGATGCAGCGCTGCGTTGACTTCTTGAAGTTTTTGGGAATCCAGCTGGCCGGCCATGGCGTGCAAACGCAGTTGACCGACCAACACCTCGATGCGCGCCTGCAGCAAAGACAGCTGAGCCGCGCTGGCGTCGTTTTGTGCGTTGAGCAAATCCATGGTGGTGCGATCGCCCACCTGACGCCCCAAGGCCGTGGCATCCAAGCGCGCTTGACTGGCCGTATCGGCCGCTTGCAGCGCGGCAATGCGCGCTTGGCCACTTTGCACGGCCAGCCATGCGGCGCGGGTCATCTGGCTGACCTGCATGCGGGCGCGTGCCAATTCAGCTTGGGCTTTGTCTTTCAGATGCGTCGCCTCCTGCAGCTTGGCACTGCGCCAGCCACCGGTGTACAGCGGCACGTTGAGCATCAGGCCCACCATCTGCTGGCTTTGCGTGTTGCTGGCCACACCAAAATCGCCCGTGCCACTGATGCGGTCGCGCGATGCTTGCGCCAGGATGTCCAAAGTGGGAGAAGCCATGGCGCTGTGCTTGCGCAACTCTTGCTGCGCTGCATCTGCCTGGGCCTTTTGCAGGCCAAGCATGGGGCTGCTGTGCTCTGCTTTTTGCAACCAAGTGCGCAAGTCACCTTGTTCCAGCGGCAAGCCTTGGCGCCCAGGCGCCTGCAGCTTCAGTGCGTCGGCTGACAAGCCAGTGACATCTGCCAGCACCTGGCGTGCCATCGCCAGATCGTTGTTGGCCGCGATGGCCTGAGCACTGAGGGCTTGTGCGCGCGCAGTGGCCTCGTGCGTGTCGGTGACCGGTGCATCGCCCATGGCGAAACGGTCCTTCGCTTCGGTCAATGCTTTGTCCACGGCTTGTTGCTGCCGAGCAATCAGGGCCAGTCGCTGCTCGGCCAACACCACATCAAAGTAGCGCTGCGTGGTCTGGAGCATCCAGTCTTGCTGCGCCAGCGTCCACTCGTGCTCGCTGGCTTGCGCAGCGATGTCCAGCTGTGCGCTTTGGGCGCGACGCTCGGGGTTGTACAGCGCTTGTCTGGCGCTCAAGGTCCAGCGCGTGGCGGAGCCACCGTTGACCGATGTGCCAAAGCCCGCACCCGTCACAGGTGCTGAACCAGGCATCGAAAACTGCGCGCCGTTCATCTGGCTTTGCGCACCGGCCCAGCCCGCGCTGGCACTCAGGCCCACCGTGGGGCGCCACAGGGCATGGGCCTGATCGAGACGGGTCGACCCTGCTGCACGGCTGGCCTGGCTGATGGTGCCCTGGGGGTCATGCTTTTGCGCGGCATCCCAGACTTGCAGCAAGTCGGTGGCACTCGCTGTGCTCGCGCACAGTGCCAAAACAGCGCCGGCCCATAAGGTGCGAGGAATCATCTGGACACTCCGTGGTGTGTGTTTTGAAATCAGCAACCTGACTGCACGCCCAACTTGCGCAAGATGGATTCCATCAGGCACCACTTGGTCAGCGCGCTTTGCAGCAAGTTGGCACCGACAAAGGCGGTGAATGCCAACCACCAAGGGCTCACAAAAATGGGACTGCCTTCGATGCCCAAGGCCAAAGACAAGAGGATGAAGGTGCCAGCGACGAGGCGAACGATTTGCCAGGATTTCATGAGTAGTTCTCCAAAGGTTTCAAGTTAAAAATCAGACCGCTTCGTACTGGCGGCGGTAAGCCGTGTAGTAGAGCGTGGGAATCACGACCAAGGTCAGGATGGTCGAGACAAAGATGCCGAAGATCAGCGAGATGGCCAGACCGTTGAAGATCGGATCGTCCAGGATGAAAAAAGCGCCCAGCATGGCCGCGCCGCCCGTGAGCATGATGGGCTGGGCACGGGTGATGGCCGACTGCACGATGGCCTGCTTGAAAGGCATGCCCTGCTTGACTTGCAAGTTAATGAAGTCCACCAACAAGATGGAGT